>Ga0116204_1000179_pt1 | contig 32944 bp, 12 predicted proteins | sample LakKivwa52mmetaG_FD_94481 | JGI IMG/M metagenome (GOLD analysis project Ga0116204, IMG submission 94481) | Anoxic lake water microbial communities from Lake Kivu, Rwanda to study Microbial Dark Matter (Phase II) - Lake Kivu water 52m metaG | ecosystem: Environmental > Aquatic > Freshwater > Lake... | reverse complement strand
GTTGTCAGTATTCTCAGGTTACCAACTGCCATGATCAGTTATGCAGGGCCATTCACTCAGAATCAAGGGCCTCAATCGGTGGTGCTCACAGGTACCGATAATTATTTGGGTGGTTCATTCAGTTCAACGGCTGGTTTAGTAATTAATGCAACTACTGGCGAAATCACACCTTCAGCATCCACTTCAGGGAGCTACACTGTTACATATTCAAAAGTAGCAGTAAGTCCTTGCTCAGATGACTTGATTGTAAGCACTTCTGTTACCATTTATGGGCTGCCATCGGCTGAGATAGATGTTGCTGGACAGCCAGTATGTTTGGGCAATGCCGATCCGGTAATTACATTTACGGGTTCGGCAGGAGCTCCTCCTTATACTTTTGTATACAACATCAATGATGGTATAAATCAAGATATTAGCGCTATTGCAGGCGAAAGCACTGTTACGCTTGATCATTCATCTTTGATAGCGGGAACATATACATACAAAATTAAAAGTGTAACCGATGGAAATTCTAGCACACGTACATATAGTGCCGGAACCGAGCCAACGATATCCATTACGGTAACAACGCCTAAAATTGCAACATTTGAATATCCTGGTTCCCCGTATTGCAGCAATGGTTCAACTGCTGAACCATCATTTTTAGGTGGAGGTGTTGCAGGAACATTCAGTTCAACCATTGGATTGGTATTTGCGGATGTAAATACCGGAGAAATTGAGCTCTCACTTAGCACTTCCGGCTCATACACAGTAACCAATACCATTCCAGCTCAAGGTGGGTGTAGTGTAATCAGTGCAACAACAAACATTACAATAACCGCTCTTCCTGATGCAACATTCAATTATGCAGAGGCATACTGTAATAATGGAGTAAATCCATTGCCACAATTAGATGGAACTGCGCAAATCGGAAGCTTAAGTGTTACCCCCCCGGGGCTGGTGTTTGCTGATCTTACCAGTGGCGAAATCAACCTGGCAGCAAGTGTACCGGGTAACTATACCATAACCAACACCATTTTAGCTGCTGATGGATGCAGTGTAGTTGTTTCAACAGATGAGGTTACAATACAACCACTGCCGATTGTTACGAACGATGATGAACTTATCATTTGCAGCAATACAAATACAAACCTGTTACTAAGCTCAAGTATACCTAGTTCATTTACATGGACTATTGGAACAATTACCGGAAATATTACGGGTGCATCTGAGGGGAGTGGATCAATCATTGATCAAACACTTGTTAATCCAAGCAATGTTACAAGTGGCACAGTTGAGTATATTGTTGTACCAACTTCGACTCAGGCAGGTTGTATTGGTGAGGCATTTGTAATTACAGTAACGGTTAAACCTTTGCCTGTGCTGACCTCTGCAATCAATCCGCAATCTATTTGCAGCGCATTAGCCTTTGAGTATGAAGCTACCAGCAGCATTACAGGTACCGCTTTTAGCTGGAACAGATCCATAGTTGCAGGAATTAATGAGGAAGCCTCTACCGGGAACACTTCAATTATCAACGAGGTTCTTACAAACAGTAGTAATGCTGCTATTAATGTTGTTTATGTATTTACATTAACTGCTGACGGATGCAGTAATACTCAAAACGTAACCGTTGGTGTTAATCCTACTCCTTCAGTAACAAACAACGATCTGGCTCAGGCTTTTTGTTCAGGTGGCACCTCTGCTGAGGTGATTCTGACATCAGATATTATTGGTGCAACGCTAAGCTGGATCGCATATCCATCAGCTGGTATCACTGGTTACGCTTCAATTGGAACCGGAACAATTCCAGCACAAACTCTACACAACTCACAAACAACTGATGGCGTGGTTACTTATGTAATTGCTCCTACTCTTGGTAACTGCTATGGATCTGAAGTGGATTATGTTATAACCGTTCATGGGCTGCCTTTAGCACCAGTTGCAAACAATGTAACCGTAACATACACCGGCACTTCACATGGTGCCTCAGCAGACGTTGCTGTAGGGGCGGAAGTTGTTTGGTACGATGCTTCTACCAATGGCAATATTATAACAGCACCAACTGGAATCAATGTTGGTACTTACACAGCCTGGGCTGAAGCACGTGTTTTGGCAACAGGATGTATAAGCGCCCAAAGAACACTGGTTACGCTCACCATAAATGCGCTTGAAATCACAATAACCGCCTCGAGTGACACTAAAGTATATGATGGATTAGCTTTATCAAATTCAAATTATTTGATTACTGCCGGTAGTTTGGCAAATGATCAATCACTGGATGCTGTTACAATTACCGGGTCACAAACAGTTGTTGGAGCTAGTAATAATGTTCCAAGCGGTGCTATCATAACTGGATTGGGTTCTGTTAATGTGACCTCAAATTACTCAATAACCTATTCGAATGGATTATTAACAGTAACTGCACGATCACTGGAACTAACTGCAAGCAACATCAATAAGACTTATGGAGAGACATACACATTTAATAACGATGAATACTCGATAACCAACAATACAAGTCTTGCAGCTGGCGAAACCTTAACTCTTGTGCTTTCAAGCGATGGAGCGGAGGTTTCGGCACCTATTGGCGCTTATGATATTCATTTAAGTTCAATCACGGTAATGTCAGGAGCAAGCAATGTTACTTCCAATTACAGTATTACCCCCGTTTCAGGCACCTTAACCGTTGGACAACGTGCGATTACAATAACCGCAAACAGCCAAACCAAGGTGTATGATGGTACCCCTTTAACCAACGCAGGGTATAGCATTACAGGTGGATCGCTGGTATCAGGTCACTCACTGATTTCCGTTACAAACACCGGCACACAAACCAATGTTGGTTCAACGGCTAATGTGCCTGGTACAGCTACGATCCATAACAATGCTTCAGAAAATGTAACAACAAATTATAATGTTTCTTATATAGCCGGAAGCTTAGAGGTTACCCAAAAAGCGCTGACCATAAAAGCTGATGATAAAGCAAAGGGAGTTGGCGAAAACGACCCCACTTTTACTGTAACATTCAACGGTTTTGTTGATGGTGAAAATCAGTCAAATCTGAACGGCACACTTACTACTGAGCGTGAATCCGGTGAAGTTGAAGGAACCTATGTAATTACAGCTGCTGGTTTGACAAGCGATAACTATGCTATAACATATCAAACAGGAATTCTTACCATTGGTGATGTGATTGTTGAATCAAGCGGTGGTACAGCCCGCGCAGGATACTTCACGTTAGAGGCCGCATTTGATGCAATTGAAGCTGGAATCCATACAGGAACCGTGACCGTTTATGTTTACTCAAATCTTAATGAAGCTTCAGGAGCCCACTTGAATATGAATACCCAGAATAATATGGCATCAACAGTTACGGTAATACCGGTTAACTCAACAACAATAACGGGTGGCGTAACGCTTGAAGCAACGAATGAAATACCCTGAATTGATTGAACAGATAAACCCATTATAAGAAATAAACATAAAGCGCATATACAATGAAAAAGCAATTTTTAACCATCATCGTGCTAATGCTGGCAATTGGGTTCGCTAAGGCGCAATCCACAAATGATCAGGCATCTGTGCTTAAAAAATGTCTTGATCTGCCTGCAGTGCAGCAGCTATATCCAACCGACAGCAAAGGGCAACCACAACCTGTGTATATAATGCAACACGCTGTAAGCTTTCCTAATGACATTCCGGTATCAAAGTTTGGGCAGAAACTTGTTTTTCTGACAAAGGATGATATGATCGAATCGAATGTTGAAGCCTTTATCCTGTTCGAAAGATTTGAAATAACAGGAAACACAGCTGATGTGATCATGCTGTTTAATCGAAACCAGGGCAATGGATATGAAGCGAGTGAATTTCAGCTTCAGTTAAGTAAAAATTCCACCAGCTGGTCAGTAGTTGAATCTAACGCAAAAATGAGGTAGCCATGAAGAATTATCTACAATTCCAACAAAAAAAGCTGACTCGCAAAGCTGGTCATCTTCTACTGCTGATTGCGGTTTTGGCCTTTGCCAATTCAGTATCAGGCCAGGCGTCATTGCTAAGTTACAGTAACAAGCTGACAACTGTTTCGAGCTGTGATGACTGTAACCAAAATGTTAGCATTACATCCGTATTTCCGCATGGTGTGAGATTTGGCGCCACTACCTACACTTCTGTTTATGTGGGTTCAAACGGATACATTACTTTTGGGCATGGTAATTCAGGTTATAGCCCTCAGGGGATTCAAGCCTACACCAATGGTCCCATCATTGCAGCTCAGTATGATGACTTGGATCCAAGAAAAGGCGGTAATGTATATTTTGATCAAAACACTGGCGGAAACTTTGTTGTGGCTACCTGGCATACAGTATATCCATACAACACGCCAACCGGTGGAGGTACCGGAACCAATGGTGTTACCTTCCAGATTGTTCTGAGAAAACCCGCAAACTATTCTTCAGCAAACTTAGATTTTCAAATTGAAATCCGTTATAACAATATTGGATGGTGGAGAGCGGCAATCAACTCTGCCTGGCCCACTGCCGGCTGGTCGGCAGGCGACCGCGCAACTTATGCCTTATTGCCCTATTCTGGTCAAAGCAATTTCAACCTGAATCAGTCAAACTCTAATGTTGGCAGCACAGGTGTATGGAGATGGGATGTTACAGGTGGTGTAGTTCAGGCTGCACCAACTGTTAATCAAACTACAGCAGCTTCAGGCATTACTGGAAGCAGCGCCAATTCAGGCGGAAATGTTAGTAGTGACGGGGGTTCAACAGTTACCGAAAGGGGTATTGTTTACAGTACGTCACAAAACCCAACTACATCCAACTCGAGGGTAACAAGCGGAAGTGGCACAGGAAGCTTTAGTGCCAGTATGAGTGGGCTGAATCCAGGCACTACCTATTATGTCAGAGCATATGCAATTAATACAATTGGTACTGGTTATGGCCCTCAGGTTTCGTTTACAACAACAAGTGTGTCTGCCCCAACAGTAACTACATCGGCCATCAGTTCTACAACAACAAACTCGGCATCTTCCGGCGGTAATGTTACTGCCTCAGGTGGCGCCACAGTTAGTGCAAGAGGAATTGTTTGGAGTACAAGCACTAATCCTACAATCAGCAGCTATACTGGAATAACCAGCAATGGTTCAGGAACCGGTAGTTATACCAGCTCGCTAAGCAGTTTATCACCCAACACTACCTATTATGTAAGAGCTTACGCAACCAATTCTGCTGGAACTGGTTATGGTTCACAGCTTAGTTTTATTACAATGCCTACTGATCCAACCTCAGGAACTGCCACACCAGCTGTTATATGTAATGGAAGCACAACACAATTAAGTGTTAGTAATGCACAAGGTCAAGTGTATTGGTATACATCTAGCTGTGGGGGCACTTTTGCAGGAACCGGAAACCCGCTAACAGTTAATCCAACTTCCACAACCACCTATTATGCGCGCAATTACAATTCCAGTGGCTATAGTAGCGGATGCACCAGTGTAACTGTTACCGTAAACCAACCTGCATCAACCCCAACATCAGCAAGTGGTGTTCCAAGTGGAACTTCATCGGCCAATCTTTCCTTTGGAGGTTCAACTGGTACCGGCACTATTACCTATTACTGGGCTGTTGGTACTACCGCAGGGGTAACCTATAATAGTGGTTATACCGCCAGAGGAACAACTACTGGAAGTACAGCAACTGCCAACGGATTGAGCCAAAGCACAACGTATTACCTCAGGGTTTATGCTCAAAACGACTGTGGTAGCTCATCTTATATTACTTCTTCGGCATTCAGAACACATTCGGTGCTTGTTTATGTTGCTGGTAGCAATGGAAGCTTAACTGGAAACACCGAACAAACCGTTGTTAATGGTGGTAATGGTACCGCAGTTACTGCTGTGCCAAACCAGGGATACAACTTTGTTAATTGGAGTGATGGACGTACGGATAATCCAAGAACGGATCTTAATGTTACAAACAGCAATACTTTAACCGCCAACTTTGCTCCTAACCGCCTCGCTTTTGTTACCCAACCTTCCAGTAAAATGGCCGGAGAAATTATCCCTGTTTCGGTTCGTATTACAGACACCTATGGCAACACTATGACAGATGCATCAGCGGCAATTACGCTAACTATTGAAGCCAATCCTTCATTAGCTGGTACAGGTGTGCTTAATGGAACGGTTACTGTAAACGCTGTTAATGGGATTGCCACATTCAGTAATTTATGGATTAACAAAACCGGTAACGGATATAGCCTTAAAGCAAGTTCACCATCCCCTATAATAACCCAGCCTGTTTCAACTTTATTTAACATTATTCCAGGAAACTTGTCATATTTCATTGTTGCTGGTGTGGCCACCCCTCACGAAGCCGGATCGTTTACCTCGCCAACGGTAACCGCATACGATCAATATGATAATGTGAAATACGACTACACCGGCACCGTTAGCTTCAGCACAAACAACAGCAGTCCAAATCCGTTGAAGCCTACTGTATTGCCCTCTAACTATACATTTACAAGTAATGACAACGGTGTTAAAACCTTTACCAATGGTGTAAATCTGAAGCAATATGGTTCAGGATACTATGTGCGCGTGAATGATGGTGCTGCTCAGGGTGAGCAAACCGGTATTCATGTTTCATCAGCACCACTGAACTTTTATACGATCGTTGCAAATCCTGATGGTAACGGAAATCAGCAAGATGTAAAAGCAGGTACTGCTTTCACGGTGCTGGCCAAGCTGTTTGATGAATTTGGCAACATGAAACTTGATTTTAATGGTCAGCTTGGTATTACGTTTACCACCAATGCCAATCCCTCTCCACTTGGCAATCCTCCGGTAATTCCGGCAGCAGGAAATCAAACATTTACGGCTGGTTCATCTGTAATAAGTGGGTTTACTTTTTACAATGCCCAGGAAACACCTGTTATTACCATCACCGAAACCCTTACCGCGAGCGCAGGCACTACTCCACCAATCACTGTTTGGCCTGAGGTTTTGCACAACTTCCTGGTTCAGAAAGACCCATTGTGTACCCATACTATTGGGGGAGTTCGTGTAACCGCTGGAGACAATTTCAGTGTAAAAGTTACCGCCCGCGACCAATATAACAATATCAAACGCGACTATATTGGCAATGTTAACTTCAAGTCGTCAAACGACAACATTGTTGTATACCCAACCGGTTTACAGGCCTTTAACGCCGGCCATCAGGGCATTCGGATGTTTAACAACATCCGGATACCAATCACCGGTGCTTACTGGCTGCGTTTGGGCGACTCCCCTGATGCATTTAAAACCGGAACACTTGAAAATATTATTGTTGCTCCCGGAGTTCAAAACGCATCCAACACAGAGTTGTTCTTTACCAATCATCCAACGGTTACTACCTATCCTGTAACACCGGAAGTGATTGCAGGCGACTTTATTTCGGTAACCATCCGCCCGCGTGATGCCGGTAACAACTTGCTTTGCGACTGTCAGGATGTGAAAGTATACCTAAATGGTATTGATACGCATCGAAATGGCGCTGCTGTGAATGGTATTCCTTCGCTGGTGACCATACCGGTTACCGACAATCACGACGGCACATATTCAGCAATGGTCAGAGTTACGGATATGTCGGTTACAAACCAGATTACAGCCACCGTTAACGGAACCCCTATAAATGTTATCCTACAGGTGATTATTCAACAGCCCGATCAGCCATCGCTGATTGTTTCAACATTTGTTTCGGCGCTGGGAAGCATCACTACTGATGAAAACACTACCCTTACACTGCGTTTATTTGACCAATTCGGAAACAAGCGCACAACCAATGATGGTGTTATCCGTTTCACGACAACCGAAGGTGGTTTTGCGGCCAACAACGGTGTAAAAACCAATTATACTGCCAATTACATTGGAAATGGCGATTATGCAGCCGTTCTTTATGCCAGCTATGATGCCACAACACATGGAGTAGGCTCAGCAGTTATTACAGCCACCGCTGATTTTACCGATGTCTTGTTTACAGATGGTGGTTTTGATGCATCGCCGGTTGTAGCCATTACCGAAGGATTACCCAATTTAGAAACAAGTGTGATTACGGCCAACCCCACCAGCATAACAACTGATGGCAGTTCGACTATTGCCGTTCAAATGAAAGATCACCTTGGAAATCTCATTCAAAATAACCGCGGCACTGTTTCGCTTTCAGCTACCATTGGAAGTCTTACCGCTGTCACAAACAATGGAGATGGCACATATAATGCCACTTTAACCGGTGATACCCGTGGCCTTAATGGTACCGGCACCTCAATCATTACAGGATCATTTACTGGCTCAGGTACCGCCTCAGGCGTAACCGGCGAATTTGTTGATGATGCAGAAGTGTTGATTACCGAAGGTTTACCTGCATTGGCTCAAATTGATATCAGTACAGATCACAGCGTAATTACAGCTGACGAGAGCACTACTGTAACGGTACAGTTAAAAGACCAGTTTGGTAATTTAATCGTTAATAACAGAGGTGTAGTCAGCCTTTCGGTTAGCCCAATCGGCGTAATTGATAATGGCACTACAACCGGCTCTGCCGATATTGCAGCTGTTTATCAATCGAACGGCGCATATACTGCCACCTTTAAGCTAAATGCTGCTGGAGTAGGTAATGCAACCATAACAGGAAAACTGGACGGAAATGCCATTGTTGACAATGCTGTGGTAAATGTACTGCCAGGTGCAGCCACACAGTTGGCGATGCATGTTCAGCCTGCTCACATCACAACTCAGGGTATTGCAGGTATTGCATTCACCACTCAACCTCAGGTAAGTATTCAAGACCAATGGGGTAATATCGTTACCGACAACAATGCAACGGTTATTCAGGCCCAAAGGGGAAGCATTGGTAGCGAATCGCTATTGGGAACGCTTAGTGCAACTGCCAGCGGTGGTATTGCCACTTTCAGCGGGTTAAACTATCAGAAGGCAGAGGATATGAATATACTTTTCACTTCGGGAAGCCTCGAATCGGTTAGTTCGCTCACAGTAAGTATCGTTCACAATGTGCCTGCATACATGACAATTTCTGGTTCAGAAGATCAGATTGCCGGCACATCACAGGAAATTACTGTTCGTGTTTACGATACATATGGCAACGCAGCTATACGCTTTGTTGGCAATAGGTCTCTTGTGTTTTCAGGAGCTGGAAACTCACCCGCTCCCCCCTATTATCCTACTGTAAGTGGAACCGTTTTTGGTAACGCGACCTCACTTAATTTCGCAGCAGGTGTTGCAACAGGCGATATGACTCTATATAAGGAAGAAACCGCTTATATTGTAGCAACACATAACGATGCCGGGTTTAATGATCCATACACAGGTGCAGCTAATCTAGGAATTGCAGCAGCCAATCCGAATGGATTGGAGGTAGAAGTAGGGCAGGCAGCTCCTGCCTATCTGGCAATTACAGGTGTTGGAACACAAATAGCTGGCACTTCCCAAATCATCACAATTACAGCGTATGATATTTACAACAATCCGGCAACCAATTATACCGGCACAAAACAAATCAGATTTGGAGGTGCCAGTGTATCGAATGCGCCTTCAACAACGCCATCTATTGGTGACATAGATTTTGGAACTGATACCGAATTGGTATTTACCAATGGTGTTGCTAGCGGAAATATGTGGCTTTACAAAGTTGAAAATGCTGTAATTATTGCCACCGATTATACTTCTGGCTCTGCCGGTATAACAACCCCGGCTAACAACACTGTTGGACAAACCACTTATGTGTATCAATTGCCTGTGGCCGTTTTGCCTGCAACAGCAAGTTACCTGGCAGTAACCGGTTCCGGTACTCAAACAGCAGGAGCAAGCCAAACTATTACAATAACTGCTTATGACTCATGGAACAATGTTGCAACTGATTATGCCGGCAACCACGGTATTTTGTTCAGTGGAGCATCAAGCTCACCTGATTCACCAAAAGCAGCTGTACATCCTACCGTAAACACTACTGACTTTGGATCAACAACCAATTTAAACTTTACATTGGGTGTTGCAACTGCCTCCATGATACTCACAAAGGTTGAAACTGCTTATGTAAAAGCAAGTGATGGGGTTATCCATACAGATGATGACTATGACTTGCATGTAGAAGTGAATCATGCTACCAACAACTATTTTGCTGTTACAGGAAACAGCAGCCAAACAGCAGGTGTGGCACAGATTATTACTGTTACAATGTATGATGCATACAATAATATTGCCACTAGCTACACAGGAGACAAGTCGCTCACATTCAGTGGCGCATCAGCATCATTTTACGGTAATAATCCAACCGTTAACAGCACAGTGTTTGGTGATGCCACAACAGTTGCCTTTACCAATGGTGTTACCAGTACAGCATCTATGATACTCACAGCGGCTTTAAACACAACTGTTACTGTTTCGGGTGATGCTATTAACACAGCTTCAGGTCTTGGACTTACAGTTGACGTTAATCATAATATTGCTACCAATCTTCGTATCGATCAACAACCCTCAAGCTATGTGCGTGCAGGCAATGCCCTGGAAGTACAGCCAGAAATTAGTATCCGCGACGCTTATGGTAACATTGCCATCACTGATAATACTACCCTAATTACAGCATCCGCAAATGGTACAGTGGGTAATGAACTGTTTGGAACACGCACCCTGACAGCAATTGATGGTGTGGTTTCGTACACAGATTTATCATATCGCCTAATGGAAACCATTACCATCGGGTTCTCTTCAAGTCCGGTATTAACAGCAGCAACTTCCCATAGCATTCAGGTTGACCACAATGCAACGGCCAGATTTGCTTTCACCGCCCAGCCGGGCTTCATTATTGCAGGCGGACAACGTGGTGCTTATACAGTTACACGCTACGACGCCTATAACAACCTGGTAAATAATGTAGTAAACACAAACGGCACTGACAACAACACTCCTGAAACAGTTTATCTGTATACCAACGGATCAATAACCAATCCATTTGTAAGCACTTTCCACAACGCTCAAATCAATGGAAGCATTATCAGCTCAGTGGATATCGCTCATGGCGCAACTTCGGCCAACTTCTGGTATTATTCAACCCATGCAGGTGAGCATCTGATCACCGGTTCGGATAAGGCCAGTTTGGATAACCCTGACCAAGACGTAACAAATGCGGTACATAATACCCTTGAGGTTCGTCCGGCAGCACTGAGTCATTTCATTGTGAGTGGAATTGGAACACCTGTTGGTGAAGGCTGGACCGAGCACTACTATGGCGACAGGCAAACAGTTACCGTTGAAGCAATTGACATTCTCGGAAACAGAAAAACCAATTACAACGGAACCATTACCTTTAATCTTACTGACGGTTTGGCCGTAGTTGGAAGCAATTACCCCTCGGACTACACCTTTACAGTTGGTTCAAATGGTGATAATGGTATCCATACTTTCACAGATGCTATCCTGTTTACACGCCCAAGTTTCGAGCACCCGAGTTATCCGGCAGTAAATGAATGGTGGGTAACCGCTGTTGATATGGCTCAGCCTACCAAATACGGTTCGCAGGTAAAAATCAAAGTATTGGCACGTCCTATTACTATCACAGCCACTAATCAAACCAAATACTACTATGGCGAAACGCACAATCTTGGAACCTCTGCCTTTACTGTAAGCAGTGGTGTTGGAGTAAATGCAGCTGTTTATGCAGGAAACGAGAGCATTTCAAGTGTCCAGCTCTCCAGTGCCGGCACAGTTGCAACCGCAACAGTTGGAAATTATGCCATTGTTGCCAGCAATCCAACTCCTGCTAACAATCTGAATTTGAATTACTACACCATCTCCTATGTAAACGGAACCCTTTCGGTTGAGCGCAGACCCATCACAATCGCCACCACAGGAACCCAATCCAAAGTGTATGGCGAAAACGATCCAACCAGTTTTGGTTATAGCATTACTTCAGCGATGGGAATTACCGCCTGGGATCAATGGTCGGGTGTGTTGAGAAGAGAAGCCGGCGAAAATGTAGGGTTATATGATATGCTAATCAGTGGCTCCTCATTGACCATTGTTGAATCAGCAAATCCGAATGTGAACAAAGCAGACAATTACGACATCAGCTTTGTAAACACCAATCAGTTTGAAATCACACGCAGGCCAATTACTGTGAACCCTGTAGCTAATCAGCAGAAAACCTATGGCGATGTGAATCCGGTTTATACCTACACCACTGCTGCAGATGCAATTGGCTCAACATTGCCAAACGGACATGTTGTGGGTCTTGGTGGTGCTTTGGCACGCGAGAGCGGAGAAAATGCAGGAACCTACAAGATACTGCAAGGAACTGTGGACAATGCTCAAAATCCAAACTACGACATCTCCTTTACTCAAGATGTACTATTTACCATCAACCGTTTACCAATTGCTGTAACCGCCAACAACGGTCAAACAAAAGTTTACGGTCAACTCGATCCGCTGCCCTTTGGCTACACAGCTAATCCTGCTATCGATCATGAGCTTGCAAACGGATTATTAGTTTCGCTGGGTGGAACACTATCCCGCGCAAGTGGCGAAGATGTTGGCCTGTATGCAATACAGCAAAACACTATCGACAACATCACCAATCCTAATTATAGTGTGACGTTTAACAGCAATAACTTCGAAATCACCCGCCTCGATATCGCCCTCACACCAGATGCCGGACAGAAGAAAATCTACGGACAGACTGATCCTTTGCCATTTACCTATACAACTGTTCCTGCTATCAATACAGAACTCGCCAATGGTATCCATGTAGATCTTAGCGGTACTTTGACTCGCGACGCAGGGGAAGTGGTTGGATTCTATAACCTTTTGCAGGGTAATGTAGATAATGCTACCAACACCAACTACAATGTAAGCTTTACCAGCAATGTGAAGTTTGAAATTGAACGCAAGGAAATTGTGATCAATGTAAACGGAAATCAAAGCAAGGTTTATGGCAATACCGATCCGGTTTACACCTACACTTCCAATCCTGCCGTTGGCGATCTGCCGTTCAATGCAGCATTCCTGGGTGCACTGGTACGCGAAACCGGCGAAAATGTAGCAAGTGATTACACCATCTCTCAAGGTACTTTAGAGCTTGGTGACGTCAACAATGCTGCTGGCTCGCTGGCTCAGAATTACAATGTTACCTTCAATAATGCTGACTTTGCAATCACACGCAAGGCCATTGCGATCACCGTAAATCCTGCTCAAAGCAAAGTTTACGGCGAAAATGATCAGGCATATACATTTACCAGCGTTCCTGCACTTGCAAGCCTGCCCTTCCAGGCAGCCAGCTGGACCGGAGCACTGGTTCGCGAAACTGGTGAAGTTGTAAATAATGAATACACCATTTCACAAGGTACGCTGGAATTGATTGACGGTCAGAACCAAGCTGGCGGTTCATTGGAAAGGAACTATGAAGTAAGCTTCACCGGGGCTGATTTCGAAATCACCCGCAAACCGATTACTATTAACGTAACTGCAGTTGCAAAAACCTATGGTGACAACGATCCTGCCTTTACCTTTACATCAAATCCGGCGCTTGCAGCCCTGCCATTTGATGCATCATGGACCGGAAATCTGGTAAGGCTCAACACCAACGAAAATGTTGCTGCTTACGCCATAACACAAGGCAGCCTTGAATTGACCGATGTTAACAATGCAACTGCTTCACTGGCTCAGAACTATGAAGTAACATTTGTTGGCAACAACCTCACAATCAACAAGCGCAACATCACCATTGCAGTCGATGCAGGTCAAAATAAGGTATATGCCGAAAATGATCCGGTATTTACCTATAGCTCCTCGGTTGATCCTTTGTTCTTTAACGGAGTCTTCACAGGAGTACTAACCCGCGCTTCGGGCGAAAATGTTGCTGATAACTATGCAATTGGCCGTGGTAGTCTGCAAATTGTTGATGATAACAATGTTACATCAATGGATGACAACTATACCCTGAACTTTGTTCCGGCCAATTTCGAAATCATTAGGAAACCGATTACCATCACTGTTGTTGCCGGACAAAACAAGCGTTACGGATTTGATGATCCTACATCGAACCCAGTCGCTCCCAATTATTTCAGAGGATTCGAGTTTGTAAGTTCTGTTGAACCATTGCCATTTGGCGGTGAATTTATCGGAGTACTACAACACTCAGGCAGCAGTAACAGCCCGGTGGGTGTATACCCAATCGGCAGGGGAACCCTGAACATCAGTGATGATAACAATACAACAACCTCACTGGATGCAAACTATGACATCAATATCATTGGAAGTGATTTCACCATCAATGAAAGATTGATTACGCTTATTGCAGCCGACCAAACCAAAACTTACGGTTTTGGTCCGGAATGGGGTGTTGGGCAGCCTGACTACTGGACACTGGGAACCTCCGGCTTCAGTGTAAGTGCAACCCAGGGCGACGGTTTGGCCTACTCAGAAACTATCACAGGAGTTGAGTTCAGCAGCACCGGTGAGTCGCGATTTGCTTTCACAGGCAATTATGGTATTTCCATCATAGAAGGCAGTGCTTTAGGTTCAAACGGATTTGTGCTGTCAAACTACGCTTTCTCTTATGAGGGTGCTGAGCTGACCGTTATTCCGCGCGTACTCAATCTCAGCAATTTTGCTGCTGATAATAAAGTTTACGACGGCAATACAGTTGCAACAGGTCTAGGATTCAACGACAACCGTGTCCCAGGTGACAACCTCGCCTTTACACGTACTGCTGATTTTGAAGACGCCGGTGTAGGTATCAATAAAACGGTTGTTTATAACAGCATTATCATTTCAGGTGGTGTCCATAAAGACAACTATGTACTGGAAAGCAACACAGCGCACTGGAAAACAGCTGCCAACAGAAGTATTACCAGAAAACCACTCACCATTACTGCCAACACTTTCACGAAGTACTTTGGAGAGGCTTATACTTTTGCCGGAACCGAGTTTACTACTTCCGAAATGGTTGCAGGAGAAGCCATTCAAACAGTTACGCTGGAAAGTAATGGTTCGCCTGCCGATGCCGTTATTGGCGCACATACCATTGTTATCAGCAGTCCGGTTGCCGCAGCGGGTACTCTGTTGACTAACTACGAAATTGTTCTGCAGAATGGTATAATGCATGTTGTAGACCCGATGACTATTTCAGGAAGGGTATACTACTATCAGAAATTCAGCTTTGTTGGAGGAAATCCGGTTCGTCAAGACCTGCCAATGCAGGGTGTTACTGTGAAACTGCACCACAACGGTGGAGTAAACACAACCACCACCAATGCTGATGGTGAATATACCTTTACTCAGGTTAATCCTTCAACTGTTAACAAAGTTGAGGTTGAAACCAGTCTACCATGGGGTAATGTTTCGGCCAACGATGCTCTGGCCATGCAGCTGAAACTTGTTCAAACACCTCCATCATACTGGACAGCGCCCTATAATGTTGACTTCATGGATTATATAGCTGATGTGAACAATAGCGGTAATCTGAGTATTCAGGATGTTCTTGGAACAAAATACCGGATCCTATATCCGAATGAGTTCATGTTCCCGGCAGGCAATTGGCGCTTCTTTGCAGATGATGTCCAGTTCATGCCATTGAACAGAGAATCTGACAATAGTGCTTCGTTGCCGAATCCGGTGCTGACTGGTGGTTTCTATCCAAACATTTATGCCCGTGTGGTTGGCGATATGGACGGAGACTACAATCCAAATCAGGCAAAAAGCCTTATCCCAATTCAAGATGGTGAAGCTATTGTGGTGAATGTTGGCGAGCTGTTTGGCCTAGACATCCGCCTGAAAGACGCGCTCGACTTTGCTGCTATGTCGCTCATACTGCAGTTCGACGATAATAAAATTCAGGTAGAAAGCATCACTTCAGCCCTTCCAGGCTTTGAGTACCGTATTGATGGCCACGAAATCAGAGTAGTATGGACCAGCTTATCAGGTTTGCAGCTCAATGCCAATGATCTGCTCCTGAAGCTCAACATGAAAACCATAGCGCCAGTTTATTGGTACGACAATGTGTTGTTCCTGAACAGTACAAGTGTGTTTGGTGATTTGTTTGCCAACATGATTGGAAATGTAGCTATCGTAGCCCCGCGTATTGAGAATACAGTTACCAGCCTGATAGGCTTTGACGAAGATAAACTCAGCATGCGCGCTTATCCAAATCCTTTCAATGATTGGGTAAATCTTTCGATCAATGTACCTGCACAGGCCGAAATTACCATAACACTCGTAGATCTAATGGGTGTAACCGTGAAAGAGTTGCTCAGTAAAGAGCACTTATCAGGCACCTATACCTATCGTTTCAGTGCAAAACAACACAATCTTGCCATGGGTGTATACTTTGTAAGAATGCATGTTGTTGCCAATGGAAAATCCTATGTAAGAATACAACGATTGGTACATGTTGATTAAGCAATTGATGTTCAGGTAAGCACTCAGCGTGCTTACCTGAACCATCACTTTTTGATAAACAAAAAAACCAGAAAACTATAAAAACCAATACCATGAAAAAGTTATTTACTATCGCTCTGATGCTTCTGGCACAAACAGTACTGTTCGCTGCTGCATCTGTGAGTATTGAGCAGAAAACCAACGCTATACCGGGTGCCTTAAACGTATCGGTTGATGCAAACTTCAGCTCAGTTCCACAGGGTGTAGGAGCCTTTACGCTCTACATCTCATTTGATAACAATGTGCTGGATTCTCCAGTTTTGTTCAACCCTGTTTTTGCAGGTATTTTTTCATCAACCAGTACAAGCGGCACAACTACCACAATTACAGTTTTGTGGGAAGATTTTAATGCTCCTACAACACTATCAGGGAAACTGTTTGATATCGGTTTCAACTACAAAGGAGGCAACTCCAACCTTACTATCCTTGGATCCAGTAGCATTGGCGATGCAAATGCTAATTTACTGAATGCCTCATTTATCAACGGGTCGGTAACTCAAATTGCCATTACACCCGGTATCAGTGTTAATAATGGCATTCTATTCAATTCTTTACCATATAAAACTGTTGATATTCCCGTATACGGACATCAGTTGTACAATATTGGCGGCTTCGATCTAAAACTGGCTTTAAGCACAGCCATTCTAACCGGAAATGTAACTATTGTGAATCGTCGCACCGATCTCACGGCAAAAGGTAGTTGGTCAGCCAGCTATAATAGTGGAAATATCTTTGTTATATGGACAAAAAATCCTGCACTGGACAATGTTTCAATTCCGAATGGTGAAAAGCTTTTTGATATTCGTTTTAATTATACCTATGGTAATTCGAATATTAGTTTTGTTGGAACAACCAATCAAATTGCTCAAAATGTTCCCCCATTCTACCCAGAATTCGGCAATGCCTATTTTACAAGTGGTTCCATTGCAACTACCCCTGCCAACCCAACGGTAACCTACCCTACTGTTACTACCACCATTACTTACGGACAAACGCTTGCTGATGCAGGCCTTAACAATAATGGAAGCGCAAGCTATACTGGTGATCCAAATGCAGTGGCTGGCACATTTGCCTTTCAGAACCCTGGATTAATTCCGGGTGCCGGAACCTATCAGGCTACGGTGGTATTTACTCCCACCAATAGTGTGGCATACAATAGTGTGACAGGAACCGTGAATGTTGTAGTAAACAAAGCCAATCAAACCATCAGCTGGAGCAATCCTGAGGCTATTCCTTTTGGTACGCCATTGTCTTCAGCACAGCTCAATGCAATCGTAACTGGTATTTCAGGTGGAACTGCTCCCGGAAGTTTATCGTATGCGCCATCGGCCGGCACCATTCTCTCTTCGGGCACTCATTTGCTGACAGTAACTGCTGCGGAAACCGTTAATTATCTTGCATCCACTTTCAGCGTTCAAATTGTGGTTTTAGAAAGCACTATGGCGTCTCTTACCGGCCAGTTAAAGCTTTTTGGTGACCCAGGTACTATTAATCCATTCAACTATCCCAGCAACTTCTATGTTCAGCTTTTTGATGGGGATAATCCTGTTGGAGCTCCGCAACTCATTCAAACTGGCTCGCAGTTTCAAATACAGGGCCTTTACCAGTATCATGGACTGGACATTACTAAAAATTATACGCTTCGACTTTGGGAAACTTCACCTGATAACCTGCTAAGTAACACATGGACATGGAATAACTGGAACGGAATAACAGCGCTTGATGCTTTCATTATGCAATCAATGATTATCGAAGGCGAATCTCTCGTTCATTTTCCTTGGATCGGACTTGCTCCATTTACTGCGTTTTCCGAAAAGTTGGCTGATGTTAATAACAGCGGAACGTTAACCGCACTCGATCCTCTTATTATTCTTTACCGTGTGGTTGGCTTCCCAGGCACTTCGCCATTCCCGGGTGGGCGGCATAACTTTGTTTTCGCCGGAAAAAAACTTGAAACATTAAACGACTGTGCTTTTCCAAATGCGCCCGATATCATGTTTGAAAGTTTTGGAAATTATCAGGCCAACAGTCCTGCCAATAGCGTTTATCATGAGGCAGTAATCAGTGGTCTGGTTCCAGGTCAAAACGTTGTCAAAATCTATATGAATGTTGCCGGTGATATGAACGCTTCTTTTATGCCTAGTAATTTAAAATCAGCCCCCCGTATTCAATACCAACAGCAGATTAACACCGCTGTCGGATCCTTGATCGATATTCCTGTGATGGTTGATAAGGGTGTAAACCTGAATGCTGTAACAATAGGTATGCGTTACGATAAAAACCTGATTCGTGTAAACAGCGTCAGCGGATTTGATCTTTACAATGTGAACCATGATGAAGGAACAATAAAAATTGCCTGGAGCAACGTTCAAAGCAAAAAGATGTCGGATAATGAAGTTCTGTTCTACCTGAATGCTACAATACTTGCAGAAATGAGCGGAAACGAAACTTACATCGAGCTGCTTCCAATGACTGAGCTTGTAGAATCAGGCGGTTTGATAAATACTAAAACTGGATTAACAACAAGATCGCTTTCTACACTTAGAGATGTGGATCCTTCAAATACTCAAGCTATGATTGCACACCATTTCTATCCAAATCCTTTCAACGAAAGCGGAAGTCTTAATATAAGTCTTCCTGCAAAAGGAAAGCTGAATATCAGTCTTTTCAATCAGTATGGACAAATTGTAAAAGTATTGACCGAAGAAATGGCAGAGGCCGGTATGTTCAACTTACAGCTGAACCGGGCTCAACTAAATGGCTCCGGTATATACACTTACAGAATTATGTTGCAAACTGATGAAAAACAATTCGTTGGCCACGGTAATGTAATTCTTCTCAAATAGTTAAGGTTTTCATGGTTGGTTATGTGTTGGGGTTGCCTGAAAAGGCAGCCCCTTTTTTTGGGCATTGCTTAAATATGCCCTCACATCATCTGCCGTGTTCAGATTGCATAGCACTTCATCGAAAGACACCTGAAGAGAGTGCCTTTTCCAGCTGCTTAAAAAGGTTTTCAAACTTTGCTGATCATTTTTTTCGTGTTGCAATGCCCTCACAACTTCCGCTCCAAGCAAAACCGGATGCCCCCCTTTCGATTGAAAAAATGGCACCGTATAGTGCGGCATGAAGTTTTCATGAATAAACCGGATAATAGAATCCGTTATCATTGGATTATCCACATTGTGAACAAAAACCGCAGACTGCCCGCTCACATGTGCCATTCCGCAAAGTACCGACGAAAACCTTCCGCGCTCAGGCCTGGGGTTCACAACAATTTTCACAGCATCCGTAAATCTACCATTTAATATCTGCTCCTTGTGTTCGGGTTGTATCACCACTATCACACTGCTGCAACCTGCCTCAAGCAACACCTGGCTGCAATGCTCGGTAAATGTTTGTCCGGTTGCCGTTGTTAACAGCGCTTTCGGTTGTCCCATCCTTTCCGAAAAACCCGCTGCCAGCACCACGGCTTCCGGTGGATGATCTTTCAGTCGATTGTGTTTTTCAAATGTTCTCATCCAAACAAAAGTACAGTCTTTGATTTTGTTTTCGTCACGTTTGGTTAAAAACATAATCTTATCGCACTTTGCCCTATTTTCGCGGGAAACAATTGCAGATGGAAAACCTGGAATATGTTTATCGCGATCCATTTCTTACCGCCATCAACAAACCCCATGGGCTGCTGGTGCACCGCAGCAGTATTGCTGCCGACACCAATATTTATGCTGTTCAGTTAGTGCGAAATAGTCTGGGTGTTCGTGTTTTTCCTGTTCACCGTCTTGACAGAAAAACAGCTGGAGTTCTGCTTTTTGCATTAAATGCGGAAACTAACAGCCTAATGCAGCAAATGTTTATGAATCATCAGGTCGGAAAAAAATACCATGCCATTGTCAGAGGCTTTACTCCTGATTCGGGCGTTATTGATTATCCGCTTAAAAATGAAACAGGTAACTTACAGGAAGCCATCACAAATTATAAAACCTTGAAACGCACCGAACTGCCCATCCCGTCTGGGAGATTCAGCAGTTCGCGATACTCGCTCGTCGAAATCACCCCTGAAACCGGAAGAATGCACCAGATCCGCAGGCATTTTGCCCATATTTTCCATCCAGTCATAGGCGATCGTCCGCATGGTTGCAACAAACAGAACCGCCTTTTTCTTGTCCGTTTTTCGCACAATGATCTCTTGTTGCATGCTACTCAGCTGCGCTTTTTGCATCCAATAACCAACAATGAGGTGATAATTACGGCCAGCTATCAGCCTTCGTTCAGCAGAATGATACATCTGCTTGGATTCGATCAGCAAACAAGCCCCTGAAGCATATTTCATGTCAAAATCATTTGTTTTGAAATCTAGTCTATTTTAAGAATTATATTCTAAATAGAGTCTTGATTTTCATTACTTATTCTGTTTATTGCACAAATTGAGGTAAATTTCAGTTTCACGTCTAAATGCTTACTTTTGTACAAATGCAGGGCATTTGAGTTGCCCATAAAGTTGCATGCCTATGAAAAGTGACCATTTTGTGCCTGTTTCGGCAAGTATGCTGATGAAAATATTGCTCAAGGAGTTTTCCGAAAAACAACAATTTTTAGGCATTCCAAAGCAGTTATTTTATACTCCGGAAATAAACAACCCGTTAAAAACGCGGGTTTTTGCTGCTGAAATTGACAATCCGCTGGGCGTGGCTGCCGGACCGCATACACAAATGGCACAAAATATTGTGGCTGCCTGGCTTTGCGGAGCGCGGTACATTGAGCTGAAAACCATTCAAACCCTGGATCAGCTTGAAATCAGTAAACCATGCATTGACATGCAGGACGAAGGATACAACTGCGAGTGGTCGCAGGAGCTCCTTATCGGGCAAAGTTTCGAAGAGTATCTCAAGGCCTGGGTAATCATTCACGCACTGCATCATTTTCTGGGGCGCAGTGGAAAACCCGGACTGATTTTCAATATGAGCGCAGGTTATCATTACGAAGGCATCCTGCAACCCAATGTGCAGTGGTTTCTGGAAAAGATGCAGTCCTGCCGCGAGGATGTGCTCCGGATTCAGCATGAAATTTCTGAAATTTACCCTGATGCACAGAAAATCAAAATTCCCTTCGGATTAAGCAACAATATCACCCTTTCAACCATGCACGGATGTCCGGCCGGTGAAATTGAAACAATTGCAGCTTATCTGATTGAAAACAAAAAACTACATACCTACGTAAAACTGAACCCTACCCTTCTTGGGCCAGAAATGCTCAGGCATATACTCAATACTCAACTGGGGTTCAAAACTACTGTTCCGGACGAAGCCTTTGAGCATGATCTCAAATATCCGGATGCCCTGAAAATAATTCGAAGCCTGTCCAAAAAAGCCCGCGAAAACGGATTAGAGTTTGGTATTAAGCTGTCCAACACACTTGAATCAGTAAACACCAAAAACGTTTTTGACAAGAGTGTCGAAAACATGTATCTGAGCGGGCGCGCTTTGCATCCTCTCACCGTGAATCTGGCAGCCAGATTGCGCAACGACCTTGGTGCCGAACTGTCTGTGTCGTTTTCGGGAGGAGCCGATGCCTTTAATATTGCTGATTTGCTTGCCTGCGGATTTGTGAGTATCACCATGTGCAGCGATTTGCTCAAACCCGGTGGATATATGCGCTTACAGCAGTATTTCAGTAATTTACGAAAGGAATTTCATGATATCGAAGCACATACTGTTTCGGATTTCATCTGCAAAAAAAGTATGGTTGAAACAGCTGTTGGTAAAGCAGCCATGGCAACACTGTCCCGTTACGCGAATGAAGTGTTGAACAACAGTGCCTATCAGCGAAACTATATCAAAACACCCGACATCAAAGGATCGCGAAGTTTACACCATTTTGACTGCATTGCAGCTCCCTGCATTCAAAGCTGTGCCACACATCAGGATATTCCTGTGTATCTGCATCAGGCGGCTTCGGGCGACTTTGAAGCCTCTATGCGCACCATTCTGGAAACAAATCCATTTCCGTCAGTCACCGGTATGGTTTGCGACCATCTTTGCCAGAGTAAATGCACCCGCATTCATTATGACGAAGCTATTAAGATACGCGAAGTAAAACGATTTGTATCTGAGCAGGAACTAACACATCCGCTGCAAATGCCCACAAACAGTTTTACGGTTGCAATCATTGGGGCAGGTCCGGCGGGTTTGTCAGCGGCTTATTATCTGGCACTTGCCGGAAGCAAGGTAACAGTATTCGAAAAAAACAGCAAGGCGGGAGGTATGGTTCAATTTGCCATCCCTGGTTTCAGGCTAACCGAAGAAGCTTTTCAGAAAGACTTAGATCGGGTGGAGGCTCTTGGGGTAGATATACGATACAATCAAACTGTTGATGCATCTGTTTTTGCCAAATTAAGGACTGAATATCATGCAGTTATGCTTGCAGCCGGAGCCCAGTTGTCAGCCCCGTTCAGTATCAGCGGTATTGATGCGGAGGGCGTGCTTGACTCGCTGGAATTTCTCTTTAATGCCAAAGCAGCATTCCCTACCGGAGCCGGTAACAATATCATCATTATTGGAGGAGGCAATACCGCCATGGATGCTGCTCGCACAGCCTGGCGACTGAATGCGCCGCACGGCAAGGTAACGGTGGTTTACCGGCGAACGATTGATGAAATGCCGGCCGATCAGGGCGAAATAAAAGCGGTGCTGGAAGAAGGCATTCAAATTGTTGAACTGGCTGCTCCGCTGGAAGTTTACCAGCAAAACGGTCGTGTTGCCGGTTTACTTGTTAACAGAATGCGTCTTGGTGCTCCTGATGCAAATGGACGGCCAAAACCCATACCTGTTGAAGGCGATACGTATCTGCTGGCATGCGATACCCTAATTCCTGCTGTTGGGCAGGCAACTGATTTCGGTTTTATTTCCGAAAGCAGTCTTCCAAAACCGGATGGTTCACTTAAAACCTCGTTGCCAGGCTTGTATGCCGGAGGCGATGCGGTAAGAGGTGCCTCAACTGCTATAAAAGCCATTGCGGATGGCAGAAAAGCTGCTGCTGAAATGCTGAATGACGCCAGACAAAAAGGATTGATTCCTGCCTCCAAAGCAAAAACACACAGCCATGAAGAATTGATGATCCGGCGTGCTACAAGGGTTTATGGTCAAAAGCCGCACGAACTACCTGCATCCGAACGCCGTAACTTCAGCCTGGTAAGCCAAAGTTTTACCCAAAACGAAGTTGTACACGAGGCTTCGAGGTGCCTGCACTGTGATGAGCTTTGCAATATTTGCACAACGGTTTGTCCAAACTTTGCCAATTACAGCTATTTTATTGAGCCGGCTTCCTATCCGGTATATACTTTTCAAAGGGATTTAGACGGAAGAACGGTAGCCAGCCAAAGTGGTCTTTTTACTATCACTCAGGCGCCACAAATACTCAATCTTGCAAACTTTTGCAACGAATGTGGCAATTGCAATACATTTTGCCCGACCAACAGCGCTCCTTACCTGAAAAAACCCAGACTTCACCTCAACCGGCTCAGTTTCGATCAGTCAGAACTGGGTTACTATGCTGAAAAAGATGAAAACACGCTCTGTCTTTACTTTAAATCAGGCGATTACAACTGCCGGCTGCTTCAATCTGCTTTCGGATACCATTTCCGGGATCATCAACTTGCCTTCGATCTTGATTTTCCATCAGCAGAGGTCAGCAATGCAGAACTCTATTCAACCGATGCTGCATCGTCCGGTACGGCCAAAGCCCTCGAAATGATTCATATACTCCGGGGGGCAGTTGGTTTATTGGGATAAAAAACTGATCAAAGTTTGATGTGCTGTTTGTTTTTTGAAGCCGACATTACAAACGAGCTGAAAAACTGGGTGATATTTGGTATCACTGAAAGTTTATGGGTGATAAACCGATGGTAGGCTTCCATGTCTTCCACCATTACTTTGAGTAGAAAATCAGCATTGCCCGAAATATAGTAGGCTTCCAGTACCTCATCCAGTTTTTCCATTTCGGCCTCAAAGGCATCAATGGCATACTTTGTATGATCCTGTAGCGAAACAGATACGTAAACTATCAGTTTAAGTCCTGCTTTTCGCGGATCAATCAGCGTGATATATCCGGTGATGTATCCGTTTTTTTCGAGTTTTCTGATGCGCTCATATACAGGTGTTGTGGATAGATTGAGTTGCTCCGATAACTCCCTGATGGTTGAGCGGCTGTTGATTTGCAACAAGTTAAGGAGTTTGCGGTCAATGACGTCAAGTTGGTACATAGGCGATTTTTCTTTTGATGAAATTCTTTGCGTTATCAAAGGTAATAAATTCTAAATAATTTACTTATACAAGAAATATATTCCAAGATTCAATGTAACAACAAAACAAACAGTATGTTTTTGTAATTTCGAAGGCATAATTACACATTAGGCTTTATGATAGAGCTCATCCAAAACATCAGCAATCCCAGGGCGCTGGACAACGCCATTGCGCGTTTTCGCGAGAGGGGAATTTTGCTTCCCACCTTTGCACAACAGAGAAACCCGGAACTGATTCCCGAAAAAATCAAAGCCCGACTGAAAGAAACCGGACTTTGGGACATTGATCCAGTTAATCTGTTTCGCATCAGCTGGAAAAATGAGCCAGTTGAAAAAGGCGGCTTGTTTGGCGGCGTTAATCATATTGTACTGCCGCAGGCGATAACCGACATACGCGCAACCATTGTAATGCTTGTGGGTAAATGGTTTCCCACGGGTGCACACAAAGTTGGAGCCGCCTATGGTTGCCTGGCACCGCGCATTATTACCGGAGGCTTCGATCCCACTTATCACAAGGCCGTTTGGCCTTCAACCGGCAATTATTGCCGCGGAGGCGCCTTCGATTCCAAACTTATGGGAACCGAGTCGGTAGCAATACTTCCCGAGGAAATGAGCCGCGAACGCTTCGATTGGCTAAAAAATGTGATTGGCTCCGAGGTTATCGCTACCCCAGGTTGTGAATCCAATGTGAAGGAAATCTACGACAAGTGCTGGGATATTCGCCGAAACAGACCTGATTGTGTTATTTTTAATCAGTTTGATGAGTTCGGCAATGCTGCATGGCATTATAACACCACCGGTCCGGCCATTGCAGAAGTGTTCAACACCATGAATAACGGCAAAAAAAAGCTGGCTGCCTATATTTCAGCTACTGGCTCTGCCGGCACCATAGCTGCAGGCGATTTCCTTCGCGGAATTCATCCTCATGTGAAGGTGGTTGCTTCGGAGGCGCTGCAATGCCCTACCCTGCTGCAAAATGGTTTTGGGGGTCACCGTATCGAGGGAATAGGCGATAAGCATGTGCCCTGGGTGCATAATGTTCGCAACACTGATGTTGTTACCGCCATTGATGATGAAGCCTGTATGCGGATATTCCGCCTATTCAACGAGCCTGAAGGGCATTCATTTCTGCGCAGTTGCGGATGTAGCGAAGCTGAAATAGAATCGCTGGAATTGCTGGGAATTTCCGGAGTGGGTAATATGCTTTCAGCCATCAAAACAGCTAAATACTTCGAGATGGGTGACAATGATATCATTTTCAGTGTGGCTACCGACTCAGCCGAAATGTATCAATCGCGACTGGATGAGCTGCAACATTCACACGGATCCTATTCCGAAATCAGGGCAATGATTGATTTTGAAAGATATCTTGCAGCCACCACAGTGGATTACCTGAAAGAACTGAGCTATGTCGATAAAAAAGCAATTCACAACCTGAAATACTTCACATGGGTTGAGCAGCAGCAAAAAAACCTTGCCGACCTCAACCAGCTTTGGAACGACTCGGAAATCTGGCATCAACTGTTTCATCAGGTTGACCGCTGGGATGAGCTGATAACCGAATTCAACCAAAGAACAGGACTGCTCTGAATGTAATGGTATGTTTTGCAGAAACAGTTTCAAGATTGTATCTTAGCCTTTGCTAAATTGAATGAGTTGAAAGATAAATTCAGATATTATTGTCAGGCATGCGGCAGCTACCGTAACGATACGGAATTGCTGTATCTGTGTCCGGATTGTGGCCCGGGTACCGTTAAGGGAAAACCACCAAAAGGAGTGATGAAAATTGAATATGATTATGAGGGCCTTCGGGCAAAAAACCTTCATTTAAATCAACTTTCGCAGCAGCAGTGGCTTCCTTTGCTTCCCATCGAACATATCGAAAACCTTCCAAATATCAACCCTGAAAAAAGCCCGTTGTTCAGTGTTAATTCACTGGATGGTAAATCTTTAGATAATACCATTTGGCTGAAAGACGACACACGTCAACCTACTTTTTCCTTTAAAGATCGCGCCTCGGCAGTGGTTTCGGCCTTTGCAAAAGAACGCGGCATGCGTCAGCTGGTGGCCGCTTCAACAGGCAATGCGGGATCGTCGCTGGCGGGTATTTGTGCTGCTCAGCAGCAAAAAGCCGTGATCATTGTACCCGCAAAGGCTCCTCTGGCAAAACTTACGCAAATTTTGCACTATGGCGCCCGGCTCGTAACCGTTGAAGGCAGCTACGACGACGCCTTCGATCTGAGTGTGGCGGCATCGGAACACTTTGGTTGGTACAACCGCAATACCGCCTTTAATCCTGTTACCATCGAAGGAAAAAAGACTGCTGCATTTGAGCTTGCCTTGCAATTCAACAGCAGATTACCCGACCGCATTTTTGTGCCAACCGGCGATGGAGTTATACTTTCAGGCTTGTACAAAGGTTTCGAAGATCTGATGAAGCTGAATCTAATCCAAAAAATGCCCGTTTTGGTGGCTGTTCAATCGGCTTTGAGCAATAATCTTGTAAGAAATCTCACATCCACCAGTTTTACAGTTCAGTCTTCCACTACTATAGCCGACTCCATATCAGTTGATATCCCCCGAAATTTTTATATGACCAAACAGTACCTCACTGAATATCAAGGTGAATGGGTGCAGGTTGAGGATGCTGAAATACTGAGCGCATCATCAGTTTTATCGCGCAATACCGGTTTGTTTGCCGAGCCCGCTGCGGCCGCTGCATTGGCCGGATATCTTGTGATGCAACGGCAGGGGCGTATCGAGAGCGGAAGTAATAATGTTATAATGCTCACCGGAAGCGGCCTGAAGGATTTGGCCTCTTTGCAGCCCATGCTTGCAATGCCGGCTCCGGTTTCGCCAAATATTGAATCGCTGAAAAAACTATTCGCATGACACAGCTAACTGTAAACGGTCGGCTATTTAACTACAGCGGACCGCCTGAAAAAACACTTTTGAACTGGCTCAGGAACGAAGTGCATATTTGTTCCGCCAAGGATGGCTGTTCCGGGCAGGGTAGTTGCGGAGCATGCACCGTTGAAATCAATGGTAATGCGCGTTTGGCATGCCGTACCAAAATGACTGATTTACAAGGCGCTGTGGTTTTAACTACGGAAGGACTTCCTGATCATTTCAAACAAATCGTCGGAAGGGCATTTGCCAGTTGCGGAGCCGTGCAATGCGGCTTTTGCTCACCGGGCTTTATCATGCGAAGCAAGGCATTGTATCACCGAAACCCCACTCCCACAAGAGACGAAATCATTCGCGCAATACATCCCAATATTTGTCGCTGCACCGGATACATCAAAATTATTGATGCCATACAGTCCGCTTTCGATGAGCTGGGAGGTAAATCCCTTGCCCCTCCAATCCCTAAAGCCGCTATCGGAAGTCGTTATCCAAAGTATCAGGCATTTGAAACCGCACTGGGAATAAGGCCATTTGTAGATGATTTACGTTTTCCCGGCATGTTGCACGGAGCTCTGGTTTTCAGCGAACATCCGCGGGCCAGAATCGTGAAAATCAATTTGGAAAACACCCGCAAAGCCGAAGGTGTTGTTGCCGTTTTCACTGCCTCAGATATTCCGGGAGCCAAAAACAGCGGTCTGATTTTCAACGACTGGCCGATGATGATAGCCGAAGGGCAGGTTTGCAACTGTATTTCTGATGTTCTGGCATTGGTAGTTGCTGAAACTGAAGATCAGGCCCGAAAAGCTGCATCAATGGCAGTAGTCAGGTACGAGCTGCTGCAGGCAGTTACAGATATGCACGAGGCCATCAGCGATGAAAGCATCAGGGTACACGATGGTAGAAGCAATGTACTGGAATCGTGCAACATACGATTGGGAAAGCCCGAAGAGGCTTTCGCTGCTGCTGCCTATTGCACTTCAGGGATTTTTGAAACGCAGCGCATCGAGCATGCATTTTTGGAAACCGAAGCGGCAGTAGCACTGCCTGCAGCTGATGGCATTCACTTATACAGTCAGGGGCAAGGTGTTTATGTGGATCAGCGACAGATTGCTTCCCTGCTGGGTTTGCCGTTAGAGGCCATACAGGTTACACAGGTGCAAAATGGCGGTGGTTTCGGCGGTAAGGAAGATCTCACTGTTCAGCCACATGCTGCCCTGGCTGCCTGGCTGCTGCAAAAGCCGGTGAAGCTGCACCTCAGCCGCGAGGAGTCAATTCGTATGCACCCCAAAAGGCATCCGGTTTGGATGAAGATAGAACTGGCCTGCGATACCGCCGGACAGCTGACAGCCATAAGGCTCAATGCGCGTGGCGATACCGGTGCCTATGCCTCGGTTGGTACCAAAGTGATGGAGCGCGTGGTGGGCCATGCTACCGGTGGCTATACCATTCCTAATGTGGATGTGCGGGCCGACACTATTTATACCAATAACATCCCATCGGGAGCCATGCGTGGGTTTGGAGTACCGCAGGTGGTTTTTGCGCTCGAAAGCTGCATTGATGAATTGTGCCGCATGGGAGGTTTCGACCGCTGGGAGCTGCGTTACCAGAATGCACTCGACGAAGGTTCGCGGACTGCAACCGGACAAAAACTTCAGGGTGTTGGCTTAAAACAAACCCTGCTGGCTGTGAAGGAGCGCTTTCAGAAAGCCCGCTATGCCGGCATTGCATGTGGTATTAAAAATACAGGTGTAGGAAACGGAATGACCGACGAAAGTGCAGCGAAGATCCTTGTTTTGCCCGAAGGCCGTTTGCTGATACAGCACGGATGGACCGAAATGGGCCAATGTGTGCACTCTGTGGCGCAGCAGCTAGTTAGCAATGAAACCGGCATCGATCCGCAGCTGATTGATGTAGAAGTTTGCACCAGTGCAGGCATACCAACCGGCATGACTACTTCATCACGCGCTGCATCCCTGCTGGGAAATGCGCTTATTGATGCCTGCAAGGCCTTGAAAAGTGATCTGGAAACAATGGGACTTGAAAAGCTTCAGGGGCGCATTTACAAAGGAAAATACGTATGCGACTTTACCTGTAAACCCGGTGCCGATACCGATGAGCCAATTATTCATTTTGCCTACGGATATGCATCACAGGTAGTGATCCTCAACGATGAAGGGCAAATATCGGAAGTAATTGCTGCACATGATGCCGGAAAAATACTCAACCGCAGCTTTTTTGAAGGCCAGATTGAAGGTGCTGTACATATGGGGCTGGGCTATGCGCTTAGCGAAGATTTACCACTGCAAAACGGTGTGCCAATAAGCTTCAGCTACAAAGATCTGGGAGTACTACGGGCTTCGGAAATGCCTCAGGTAGAAGTAATTGGAATTGAAGTGCCTGATGCCTGTGGGCCATATGGTGCCAAAGGCATTGGCGAAATAGGCATGGTTCCCACGGCTGCTGCTGTGGCTAATGCCTTGCGGGCCTACGATGGTATGCAGCGCTTTAAACTACCCTTGAAAAGAAAGTAACAGTATCAATAAACGCTATTGCTCATGGCCCTGATTCTAAAAAATGCCACATTTATTCATTGGGAAACCCTCGCTTTCACGCAGGCAAACATCCTGGTAAACGAAGGGCGTCGTGCTGGAATTAAACTTCTTCCGGTTGATGAGCCCATTCCAGCAAACGAACATACGATCATTGACTGCAAAGGAAAATATGTAACCAAATCATTTGCCATCGGACACCACCATATTTATTCAGCACTTGCCCGCGGCATGCCAGCGCCACCAAAAACGCCCGCTAACTTCCACGAAATACTGCAATACATCTGGTGGCGCCTCGATAAATGTCTTGACAAAGAAATGATCGAGCTTTCGGCAATGGTAACCGCCATTGCTGCCGCCAAAGCCGGAGCCAGCTTTATTGTTGATCACCATGCTTCTCCCAATGCCATAAAGGGGTCGTTGAATACCATAGCCAATGCTGTCGAAAAAATTGGTTTGAGCCATCTGCTTTGCTACGAGATTACCGATCGCGACGGACAGGAAAAAGCCGGTCAGGCTTTGCAGGAAACTGCTGATTATCTAAGTAAGCGACAAGGTTTGGTTGGTTTGCACGCATCCTTCACCCTTGGCAGCGAAACGCTTGGGCAGGCCGCAAAGCTGATGCAAACCTACAACACCGGAGCCCATGTTCACCTTGCAGAAGATGTTTACGATCAGCAGCATTGCATGCAAACGCATGGAACCACAGTAACCGAACGCTTTGAAAGTATGGGTCTGCTTGATCAATCATCCACTATTCTGGTACATGGCCTGCATCTGAGCGATCATGAAAGACGACTGATTGCCAAATCTCCGGCCTGGCTTGCCCAAAACCCTGAAAGCAACCTGAACAACAAAGTGGGTTTTTTCAGCTCCTCATTACTTGGAAACAACATCATGCTGGGTACCGACGGTATGCACAGCGATATGCTTCAAAGTGCCAGGGCTGCATTTTTTTATGGCGTACAACAGGACGAAATGGGATACGTCAGCCTGTATCGTCGCTTTAGAAACGTTCACAAGTACTTGGCCGGCAATAATTTTGACGGCGATGGCGACAACAATCTGGTAGTGCTCGATTACGACAGTCCAACAGAATTTAACAGCGCAAACTTTGCCGGACACTTTCTTTTCGGTCTGCGAAGCAATCATGTGTTGCACCTGATTTCCAATGGAAAAGCTGTTATGCTTCACCGCAGAATGGTGATGGCCGACGAAGACGCTTTGCTTGAAGAGGCACGCAAACATTCGCTCCGGCTTTGGCAAAAGATGCAGTCAATGTAAACTTCCAATCCGCGATGTACTGCATGGGGCAAGCTCAGCTGCATGGCTGAAAAGCCCTATCTTTGCGCAAAAATAAACACTATGCTGGAAGCATTAGCCGGGCTTGGTTTGCTCGAATGGATCGGATATATCGCCTCTGTTATCATCGCCCTTTCGATGACCATGAGTTCGATTGTTAAGTTTAGAGTTATCAACCTAATTGGTGCTATGATGTTTTCCACCTACGGTTTCGTAATTGGCGCCTATCCTGTTGGGATACTCAATGCCTTTATTGTGGCGGTTGATATTTACTATCTTGTGGGAATCTTTGGCCGTAAAGACACTTTTGAAATCCTGGAGGTTCGTGCCGATAACCGCTATTTGCTGCGGTTTCTGGAATATCATCATGCTGAGATCCAGCGGTTTTTTCCGGGTTTTGAGTACAAGCCCGCTATGAATACCATCAGTTTTTTTGTGCTTCGCAACATGGCCGTGGCGGGTCTTTTTCTGGGCCATATCAGTGATGATAAAACCCTGCATGCCGGATTGGATTATGTGGTTCCCGAATACCGCGACTTCAAAAACGGGCGCTTTGTTTATGCGCATTTGCGGGAGCGTTTTCAAAACAAGGGTGTGGTAAAAGTGGTTTCGCCCACAGCCGGCAAAAAACACACAAAATACCTGCTGAAGCTTGGGTTCTCAGCAAATCAGCAAGGTGTTTATGAAATGCCGATCAGGTAAAAATACTTTTGGCAAGCTGGGTTTACAACCACAATGCTTTCGCGAATACAAACTGTAAAGCGCTGCCTGTCAGTGGGTAATGGCCAGAAAATCGCTTTCTTTAGCCCTTGAGCCTTACCGGTAAATCAGGTTTTGACTGAACAACAAAAGAACTAAAAAGTCTTTTCCCCTATCCTGGATATTATGGTTTCCAGGGCTTTTTGGTTGGGTGGCGGTCAAGTTTAGCAGTAGTAAAGGATTGCAGGCTACTTTACTGTCCTGATACACTGATGTCCGGGCGGCGAAGAATGCTCGAATTTCCAAAGAAACTTTTATTGCTGCGTCACTATGTTAAACGCTGGCCTTTAATATCCATTATTTGTTAATCAAGTAGTGTAATTATTATGAATATTTATTTTCTTACTTAAAACAAATTCAGTTTAGCAAAAAATAACTTGCATTAAGCACTGCAGCAAAAGTAACCCATAATAAATAGGGGATATTAATATAGGCTGCAATTGGTTTGATTTTGAAAAATAATACAATCATAATAATAATATTTATCCACAGTAAAATAATTTCAATCAATGCAAATCCTATCATATTAAAATAGAAAAAGATAAAACTCCATAAAAAGTTAAGGCTTAGTTGTGACAGAAATATTAAAATTGCCAGGTTGCGTTCTTTACTGGAATTTTGTTTCCAAATTAGAAATAAAGAAATTCCCATGAGGATGTATAG
>Ga0116204_1000178_pt1 | contig 33054 bp, 26 predicted proteins | sample LakKivwa52mmetaG_FD_94481 | JGI IMG/M metagenome (GOLD analysis project Ga0116204, IMG submission 94481) | Anoxic lake water microbial communities from Lake Kivu, Rwanda to study Microbial Dark Matter (Phase II) - Lake Kivu water 52m metaG | ecosystem: Environmental > Aquatic > Freshwater > Lake... | reverse complement strand
TACGGTTCTGTGAGAGGTGGCCTTGGTGACGGGGCCGCCTACTCGACGCAAATAGGAGGGGGACGCAGATCCGCCCCTCCTTCTTATCATTAAAAATTAGGGTCTGCTGTAAAAATGGAGTTGTTTAGCAGACCCTAAATTAGGAAATAAATAGAAAGCCTTTTACCTGTACCAAACGATGATTAACCTTGGGGAACACCCTTATGAACAAAACATTTCTTTTATTGTTCGTCTTTTTTTCTTTACTGTCTGCAACTAAATATTTTGCACCTTGGTATGGAAAAGTTGTGGGTGTATCCGACGGAGATACCTTAAAAATACTTGCCCAAAATAAGGTGACAAAGGTCCGCCTCTACGGTATAGACAGCCCTGAAAAACGGCAGGCCTTTGGACAAAAAGCCAAACAAAGAACGAGTGATCTGTGTTTTGGCCAAGAAGTTCGCGTTGAGCCCCTGACACTAGACCGCTATGGCAGGGTCATAGCGCGTGTTTACCTCAAAGACGAAAGAGATTTAGGGAATATTTTGGTTGAGGAGGGTTTGGCTTGGTGGTATCACCATTATGCAAAAACCGATGATAAACTTAAAAACTTGCAAGATAGGGCCCGCCGACAGAAATTAGGTCTTTGGGCCGATGCCCATCCTACACCTCCCTGGGAGTTTCGGCGTACAAAAAAACACAAGCCACATAAGGATTAACTACATTTTAAAGCTGGCGGGCCGGATGACTGCTGCCGCAAGGGAGAGGAAAGTCCGGGCACCAAAGGGCGTAATGTTGGTTAATGGCCAGTTTCAGTAATGGAAGGAAAGTGCCACAGAAAATAAACCGCCTTGTCTCTGTATAGAGACAAGGTAAGGGTGAAACGGCGAGGTAAGAGCTCACCGCACAGGCCGTGAGGCAGGTGGCAGGGTAAACCCCATTAGGTGCAATATCAAATAGGGGAGGATAAGGATGTAAATCCTTACTGGAAGGGCCCCTTCCGGCAAACTCTCGGGTAGATAGCTTGAGACCCAAGGTAACTTGGGTCCTAGAGGAATGGTCATCCCGGAAATTTATTTCCGCGACAGAACCCGGCTTATAGGCTCGCCAATCTCTTCTTTTAATCAGGGTCAGTGCTAAAAATCAGTACAAAGGTAAAAGGAAACAAGCACATGTACATAAGATTTATCGGGAAATATTTTAATTATCAGGGACAGGATAAATGCCTGGGCAAGCATATACTTATTTTGCTTGCACTCATATCTCTGGTGCAACCTGCTTCCCTGGATACATTAGCCTTGGCACAAAAATCTCCTGCTGATTCCATAAATATGAGTCAAGGTGCTGTAAATATCCGTTCTCCTCTATCTGGGGCTGTTTCTGTCGATACATTATTATCAACAAAGGTCTTTTCGCCCGATACAACAATTCAAATTGTACCAGAAAATACCGACCGAAATCTTATCATTTCACCCTCTAATTCCGATACATCTCATTTTGGGAGTCGTAAATTAGGATCTACTGAAAATTCTATTCCTTCAGGTCCGCATTTAACTAATAACGAACTGGAAAAAACTGATTCTTCCTCTAGAAAAGGAAAAAAACCACAATCATCTAAAATTATAAAGGCCACCCCCGGATATATATCTGCCAAACAATTGCCTAGCTCCTATCAGGGTCGTATAGATAGTATTAGGTATGTTATATATGATGCTATGGATGGCTCTACAACTTATTCAGAAGCCGAAGAGCACCTAAGAAATCTGGGTAATTTTTTACATATAGAAAGTAAGCCGTCCACTATCCAAAAAAGGGTTCTCTTTAAAAAAGGGCAGGTGGTCACGCGGAATCTCCTTTTAGAAACGGAGAGAAAATTGCGGCGCGAAGTCTTTTTGGCAGACGCTACAATTGAGGTCGATACAAGTCGTACGGGTTTGTGCCGTATAGTGGTACATACATTTGATCAATGGACTACCAATTTATCTTTCAATCCCAAGTATAGCGGGAAAGAGTTTACCTGGTGGATGGCAGTGGTAGAAAGTAATGTTTTAGGATCAGGCCAGCAAACTGGTTTTGGATATACAGATGATCTAGACCGCAATACTTTTTGGATGCTCTACCGAAATCATGCTTTTTTTTATACTGGCCAGATGTTTTCGTTTAATGGCGGAAAAAGTTCTGATGGATATTTTTTGGAATCTGATTTGGGTGTTCCCTTATCTTCTAAATCTCAAAAATGGGCATATGCATTTAGAAACAGTTATCTCAAATCAGATAGATATTTTTACCTCGATGCTAATCGGCTTAATGATATTGGTCAGTTCGCTAAAACCTTTCCCGATTCAGTGTTAAAGGTAAGTAGCAATTCCACCAATCAACTTATTAAATATACTGATGTACATTCCCTGCGCAGCAGTTTTTCCTTGACTCGTAGTTTTGGGCAGACCTTTAAATCAAATATATCCTGGGCTACCGAATTAAGTGAACTTTACCGAAGCTCATTTCAAGATCAGTTTTTAGGGAGATATATTTTTGATGCACAGGATTACAACCTTGGCCTACCCCTTCGAAAAAATGTCAGGTCGGGATTCTATCTCACCATTTCGAAAACCGACTACCAAACGGTGACCAATTTTCGCAATCTAAAATGGCAAGAGGATTTGGATCTAGGTTTTAAATTAAGTCAAGGTGTATTGCTGCAAGCGCGTACTTTTGGGTCCAGTCGCACAGGTTTGGCACTTTATCATGGTATAAACTGGATAAGCTCTCCGGTGGCGGGTCAGTATCTAAGTATGGATGCAAGTAGTACCTATCTTTTAGTTGACAACTTACAAGCTTCTGAAGGAAATCTAAATAATCAGCTTTCCTATCAAATTAAAAAACCTGGGGGCTTTACCACTGTCTATAATCAAGAAGTAAAATCCTATTTTGCAAGTGAAGCTTCTTTGCAAAATTTATTGGGTGAAGAAAATGGTTTTAACGGATATCCAAACCGGTTTTTTGCTGGTCGTAGCAGTGTATTGCTTTCCTTAGAAGAAAGGTATTTCCCTCCCTTTGAATTTGGCACTTTGGTTCCTGCGTTAGCAGTATTTGTGAATGCGGGCAATGCCTTTCCTGCACTAGATAAAATAAACCCCTCTGATCTTCATTATTCCGCCGGGGTTGGACTGCGCTTAGGCGCCAGCCGCACCATTCAAAAAGTTGTCAATCATCTTAATCTTACCTTTCCCCTCGATAAAAAATATTACCGCGAATTAGGTTGGCAAATTAACCTTAGAGCTACTCAGGGTCTTTAGGAAGCTTTTTAGTTTGTCTTTATTTATGTCTACTCTCATGGGCCGATTAATTATTTTAAGTCTAGGCTTTCATCTTGTGTGTATAGGCCTTCTACTCACTCTTGAGAAGCAGGCAGGCTCATCAATACATCCCTTTTTAGGGCGCGTGACTCCTATTGATCTATTTAATGGGGAAAAGGTTTTTAATTCAATTCCCAATGCTCCGCCAGTAGAGCAACCACAAAGATTTGAGCCGCAGGAGAGTGATCTAGCCTTACCGCAATCTGACCTTGCCCTCTCCCCTAAAACCCAGGATTTACCACATAAAACGGACCAGGCAATAACTTTAGAAGATGAAAAAAAATTGCAGACTACCCTGGAATCACTTTTGACAAGGGCCGCAGAAACTTACCCCACAAACGAAGAAATTCAAATCCTTTCCAGTATTGATCAACTAGATAATCCTGAATTTACAGTATTTTTGCAGAAATCGGACAGTAATTTAATAGTCCCCTCAATAAGTGAATCTTTATATGTACGGGTTTTGGTTGATACATCTGGATATATAGAATCTATATATATTCAAAATACGAAGGGGCAAGAAGTTCAGGATTCTGCCTGGTTAAGATGGATAGGGCAGTGGCGTTTTCCTCCTCCACACCAAATGGGATTTCCAGTTAAGGTTTGGTACGAAAAATGGGTGGCGGACGGGCCTAAATAGGGCCTGCTGAACAAGGGAAAACCTCAATGTTTATGCGGGTAAAACGCACATTTCCCTTGTAGCAAGTGCAAGGGTTTACCCCTGTAAACAAAGGGATATCTATCAAAACCCTTGCACTTGTGGTCAGCACACTAGCGGGGGGAGGTTATTTGCGAGTGAAGCGTTATGTGCCTGATCGTAAGTGAAGGCACTAGCAAAGGAGCAAATAGGAGGGGGGACGCAGATCCGCCCCTCCTGCTTCATAAATTAAGGCCTGCTGAACAAGGGAAAACCTCAATGTTTATAAGGGTATAAATGAGGCTTGTTTAAAGCCTCATTCCTCGCAGCTCATTTGTGCGACAAGCGCAAGGTGTATTTTATCCTCGTAAGAGTTGAGTCTTTGCCTTGGGTAGCAGATTTTACAACGGTCGGCGGCTATGTACCTTCGCGACACATGCGAAGCATGTCTAGCGATGGGATATACCCTCTGATGTACGAAGTCGCGAAGCGACAAATGCATCAGAGGGTTATGCCTAAATTACACCATACCCGGCATCTCGGATTGCTTCTTTAACCTGATGTATACGGGGGTCCTCAATAGTGGCAGCTGAAGGTGGATCAAGTTGCAGTAAGAGTTCACCTGAAGGCATGCTTACTGTGGCTTGGGCTATGCCTTGTGTTTTAAGAGCCGCTTTTTCAACTGCTATTTTGCAGTGGCCGCAGGAGAGACCTGTGACCTTGAGTTTAATATCTGTCATAAATATTTCTTTGTTTAGGAGAAAGTGTATATAAAGTTATTGTGGAATGGGGGTGTACTTATCGATTTAGGTGAGTTTTAAAATTTGATGACTTGAATTTTAAAAAAAGAAACCGATTGCAAAGTATCCACTTAAAATTTTGAGGATTAAATAATTTTTCTGGGTAATTCATTTGATTTAAAACCTTGTTTCTTTGGAATTTTTTGATCTGCGTTGTATTGATTTTCCTAGGGCAAGGGAACTGAGTACAACACTTATAGAACTGCAGGCCATGGCAGCACCGGCAAGCGAGGGATGTAACTTTCCTACAGCAGCCAGAGGTAGCATGGCAACATTGTAAAAGAAGGCCCAGAATAAATTTCGGTGAATAGTTGAAAGCGTCTTTTTTCCAATTTCAAGCAGGAGGGGTATTTTGGAGAGGGGCTCTCCCATTAAAATTACATCTGAAGTGTTCATGGCTATTTGTGTACCACTGCCGAGTGCAACCCCCAGGTGGGCAGCTTGCAGGGCTGGGGCATCGTTAATTCCATCACCTATCATAGCAGTATTTTTTCCTGTTTTTTGTATTTCTACGATGTGCTTGGCTTTGTCATGGGGATGAAGAGATCCGTATACATGTTTGATGCCTAATTGATTACCTATGTATTGGGCCACCTCGATCCGGTCGCCGCTTAAGATTGTGCATTCCAGATTTTTTTTGTGTAATTCTGTAATGAGTTTGGTGGCTTCGGGCCGTAAAGGATCAGCCAAAGCGCAGGCGCCCCAGACCTGCTTAGGGTCAGCTAAAACCAGAGATGTCCAACCTTTTTGGGCCCAGGATTCAAGTGTTTCCTTGAGTTCTGTGGGCAGGGTTAAGGGCCATGATTCAATCCATTCGGCCTTGCCGCACCGAAAATGTTCAGTAGGTAGCGGGTATTTAGGGGAAATACAAGAATCAATAGAAGAATCATGAAGTTCCGGAGTAGACAAGGGGCCCAAATGAGTTTGGGTATTAGCTTGTATATGTGGGATGTGATTGGAAAATTGAATATACTCCATGCCTTGGCCTGGCCAGGCGGTATGTTTTACATTGATTTTATTTGTTTCAATAACTGTGTTAAAAGAATTTGAGGCTAAAAAATGCTTTTGAGCCTCTATACATAAGCTTTGAGCTAGGGGGTGTTCAGAGGCGCTTTCTACTCTATAAAGAGTTTCCCAAAAATGATTTTTGGTTACTTGGGGGTTATTAATCCAGGCTTCCTGAAAATGGGGCTGTCCTAAGGTGAGGGTGCCAGTTTTGTCAAAGGCTATGGTGTGTAAATCTTTGCATTTTTCGAGTGATGCCGCAGAGCGGAATAAAATCCCCTTTTTGGCCGCCCACCCTATACCTGCCAGCAAGGCGGTAGGGCTGGCTAGTCCCAAAGCGCAGGGGCAGGCGACAACCAGTGTAGCAACTGCATTAATTAAACCGGCCTTTGGATCTCCTAAAAGTAACCAGACCACAAAGGTAAGGAAGGCACATAAGAGAATAAGGGGTGTAAAAATTTGGGCAAAACGATCAACAGTTTTTTGTATAGGTGGCTTGCTGGATAGAGAGTTTTCGACCTGGGTGATAAGTTGCCCCAGAAGTGTTTCACGGGCGACCTGCGTTACTTCAAATACAAAGCTTCCATGTATATTCAATGATCCGGCATACAATTTCCCACCGGGTTGCTTGTCCTGCGGAAGGCTTTCTCCGTTCAGTATACTTTCATCGACCGTTGTAAAACCTTCGAGGAGAATGCCATCGGCAGGAATGCGGTCACCTGGCCGTACCCGGCAATGGTGCCCTGTTTGAAGCTGGCTGGTCGGAATATGTTTTTCTTCTTTGGTAGGGAGGACTACTCGCGCTTCTGATCCGGTTAAATTGTAAAGTTCCCTCAGGGCTTCGGAAGATTTCCATTTGACCCCAGACTCTAGGGTTTTTCCTAGCAATACAAAAGAAATAACCCAGGCCCCAGCCTCAAAGTATAGAACAGGAGTTGCACTAAAGAATGCTTGATGTATACTAAAAAAATAGGCAGTTGAGCTCCCTAGACTTACCAGAAAATCCATACCTAAGGTTTTTTGATGGAGTCCTTGCCAGGCCTTTTTATGTATAGGGTATCCTGAAAACCATTGTACCACTGAGGCAAAAAAAAGTTGTAGGAGGGGAGAATGTAAAGTATGTGATAGAGAAAGCAGAACCCCTTTTTGGGGCGGAAACCACATAAAAAGCATTGCAAGGGCTAAGGGTGCAGAAAAAATAAAGGCAATTAAAACAGGAATTTTTCCCGAGGAAGTCAGGTGATTTTTTCCTAACAAGGACTGCTCTGGGGGAGATTTTTCTTGTGTTAGGGTTAAGGGGCTAGAACTATAACCCAAGTCACTGAGGGCTTGTATAAGCGAAGAGGGGTTGGCTTGCTCTTCTAAATAAGAAATTTGTGCTGTTTCAAGTGCTAGGTTGACGGTAACCGATTCAACTCCGGGTAGAGACTTGAGACCTCTTTCAATTGTGCGTACACAATTAGCACAGGTAATACCAGTAACTTTTAAAGTAATTTGCCTGGAGGGTTGGGACATAATTTAGTGTCTGAGAATAAACAGGGAATTTAAAGTTTTTGGAAATTTTATAAGTCAAATATATTTCTCTATAATTTTACGGTTGCCTAGGATATAATCGATTCCTGAAAGTAGGGTTACAAGAGTGACCCCATACATCAGTGTGTGGGGTATATATTTCCACAAACTTGTCCATAGAGTGAATTGCGGTAACCAGAGAAGTATAAGGTGGTCGGCTAGTGCTAAAACAAGAATGGTGATTACCACTCCAACCTGTATTCCAGTTTTCCATTTTCCGCTAGTCCGTGCATCTATGATAATTCCTTCTGAGGCTCCTAAGGTACGGAGGGTTTCTACGGTGGCTTCTCTAAAATAAATAATGGCAATCATCCAGACAGTCGCGTAATCAGAGGCTAAAAAGCACAAAAAAATGCTCATGTTTGAGATTTTATCAGAAAAAGGATCTAGAAACTTTCCTAGAGTAGAAACTTGTCCCATTTTGCGAGCCAGGTGTCCATCGAGACCATCACTGATGGCAAAGAAAATGACCATTATCAGTGCAATCGTTTTAAAAAGCAAACTGTTATTATGGTATTGCAAGTCGTTATCGTAAAAAAAGACCCATATAAACACTGGGCTTAGGACAATTCGGCTGAGGGTAAGTTGTGTTGCGACTGACAGTGGCTTGCGGTGATCGGGATCGCGGTAATAAAAGTAAAGGTAGCCGATAGAGGTAAAAAAGGCTAGGAGTAGAGAAACAACCAACATAACATTGGATAGGTTATGTATATCTTTTTGCAATTTCCAAACTTTGAGTGTAACTTCCTCAACACCTAATGTATAGAGAAGCATGGTTATATTGAGGGCTGTGGTGGTTGCTTTTTCCCAAATGGGGTGGAGGGGTAAGGTTTTATTTTCTTTGTATAGACTTATTGAAAAGATGAGATAAGCTAAGTTGCGTAAGGTTAGGAGAGAAAAACCCAGTGCCAATAAGGTGGGAAAATCGTTATAGGGTCGCATAGATACTCTTAAAAAGAGTATTAGAAAAATGACATTAACCAGACCCTTTCCCAGTACTCCAAACCAAAACTTTTGTCGGGGGCGTTCATGCTCTTCATGCCTGAGAGTAAACGAGGTATAAATACCTAGAACAAGAGTGGTGCAGAGCAGCCAAAATGCAGTAAGGTTGTATTCAAGAATAAGTGCGACGATGGTTGCTAAAAAAATAAGGAACTTTGTTCCGCGCCAAATCCTGCCAGAACGACGTAAGGGTTCTTCAGAAGATGAATTTACCATGGATATAAGTTAGTTTAACCCCTAGTGCTGAGCAAGTTTAAACTCTGTTTAGTGAGCTGTAATCAAAGCCTTGGGTAAACCCAGTAAGATCAGATTCTAAGTAGGGTTTTGCCCAATAATTTTGGCTTTTATGGAAGTAACTTAAAGCAGAGCGGTTAATTTTGGTAGGGGGCTAAAATTTCGCGAGCATGATTTAGGGCTGTTTTGGAATCAGCTTTCCCCAACATACGGGAAATTTCAATTTCCCTTTCGGCGTATGTTAAGGCGTTAACGCTAACCTGAGTTTGTCCGCCCGAAACTGATTTTTGCACGCAAAACTGGTGTCGGGAGCGTGCAGCTATTTGGGGAAGGTGAGTAATTACCAAGAGCTGATGATGCTTAGACAGCTTGTCCATACATTCAGCAACTTTGCTTGCCGTCTCTCCGCCCAACCCTGTATCAATTTCATCAAAAACCATAAGGGGTACAGAATCCTGACCAGCCAAGGCAGCTTTTATGCCAAGCATAAGCCTAGAAATTTCGCCTCCTGAGGCGGTTTTATGGAGGGATTCGGGTGCCATACCCGGATTTGCAGAGAAGAAAAATTCAAGTTTATAAAGGCCAGCGGGGCTGAGACTCAGGTTGTTGAGGGCATCTCCTTTAAGGGCAGTCCATGTACAGAGAAGCTTGGCTTGCGCAAGATCGAGACCCGATAAGTGTGTTTGTATAGAAGATGTAAAGCTGGAAGAGACTTCTAATCTGCGTTCGTGGAGTTGTTTGGCGAGAACTTCAAACTGATTAAAGTCTTCACGCACTCTTTCATCAGCCTGTGCCAATTGATACGAATGATCGGCAAGTGATTTAAACTGACTTACTTTTTGTTGTGCTAAAGCAAGAAGAGCTTCAGTTGTGGGAACGGAATATTTTTGCCGCAGTCTTTGGTAAAGGGCAAGTCGTGTGTGATAGGAATCGAGAAGAGCAGGATCGGCATGAGCAGGTGCTTCCCAGTTTTGAACTCTTGTATGGAGGTCCTTGAGTGGATCAGAAAGTTCCGCAAAGTTTAGAGAATGGGGCCAGGCACCGGGTTGATACTTTCTTAAGTTTTCTAGACTCTGCTCAACTCTGCGTAATTGGCTGAGGATTCCTTTCTCTCCTTCGAGTTGTTGGGAAAGTTTTTGCACTTCGTCAGCTACCTTGGAGCCTTGTGTTAACCAGATAATTTTTTCTTCCAGTTCTTCTTCTTCGCCTGATTTGAGTTTGGCTTTTTGAAATTCTTCTACTTGATACTGTAAGAACTCTTTTTGTTCAAGAATACTCTTATACTGTTCAATAAGGGTTTTGCGCATATCGCTGGATTTTTGCCAAGCAAAATAGGCTTGTTTAACATTCTCAGAGAGATTCTGTAATTTTCCATAGGTATCGAGAATTTCAAGATGATTCGATACATGGAGAAGTTTTTGTTGGTGGTGTTGGCCATGTAAATCCATAAGAAAGGAGGCGCAAAGTTCCAGCACTGAAGCGCTTGATAGGGAGCCATTAACGCGGCATCTGCTTTTCCCGGATACCGTAAGTATGCGTTCCAGTACTATTTCTGTTCCCAGGGAGGGCAAACCTTCTTGTTCTAGAAGGGAAATAAGTTCCGATTGGACTGGTATATCGAAGGAGCCTTCAATTCGTAATTCCTCGGCAAAGGGTCCAATCATGCGTGTGCCAGGCTTTTCGCCAGCCAAAAGTTTTAAACTGGAAAGTAATACCGACTTGCCGGCGCCAGTTTCTCCGGTTAGAGTTGTAAAGCCTGCTTTAAAATGCAGGTGGCATTCAGGGACCAGTAATAGATTATGTATATGTAATTCACGAAGCATATTCACCTGTTGCAGGTTGATGACTGCCAGTCCACCCCAGTTTTAGGCGCAAACTATCTAAAAACCAAGCGTTTTTGGGGCGCAGTATTAATGTGGATTTAGTACTCGCCGAAATTAAAACCTTGTAAGAGGGAAGCAGGGTTTGAGAGATACGGCCATCAGTGATAACCTTAACTCCACCTCCTTTTTGTGCAGCACCTTCTACAGATATTTTGAAATCTGCCGGTAATACCAAGGGGCGTACAGAGAGGCTCCTGGGATTGAGTGGTGTAAGTAAAATATTTTGATTCATGGGGTATAAGATTGGGCCGCCCGCTGATAGTGAGTAAGCTGTGCTTCCTGTGGGTGTGCATATAATAAGACCATCAACCCAGTAATGAGTGAGGTGTCGATCGTTACAGCTTACCTTTAAATCGATCATTTCTTGACCCATTTTTCCACTAAATACCACATCATTGAGCACAAGATCACGGGCTACGATTTTTTTTCCGTTTCGAATCTGTACATCGAGCATCAATCTTTCCTTGAGGCGGTATTGGCCGTGATAAATTTCTTCAAGGGTTTGAGATAAGTGGCTGAGAGATATATCGGCTAAAAACCCAAGTCGCCCCAAATTGACGCCAACAATAGGTACAGGGAGTCCAGATAAAAAACGAGCTGTTGAAAGAAGAGTACCATCTCCCCCTAAGCTTAAAAATAACTGGGCCCGCTTTTTAAGAACACTTTCGTTAACTCTTTGTATGCCTTGGGGAATTTGAGTTCCTAATTTTTTATCGGCCAGAATTTGTACATCGGGATGATTTTTTGCCCAATCGGAAATGATGTGCAGGGCCTGCGAAATTTTAGCTAGTTCTTTATAAGCCGTAATGGCCAGGACGCGGATGGGTTTATTCATGTGTTAAAATGTAATTCGCGCGCATGCAGAGCCGGATAATTTTTGTTTGCAGGCCAGTTTTGGGAAAAAATTTGAGATTCCTTGCTAGCTAGGGGCAGGGCATTGAGTATATCAGAAGCAACTACACTGACTGGTCCATTTTGTTTAGAAGCAAGCTGTCCCGCTAAACCATGCCAGGCTACAGCTAGGCTCACAGCCTCTTGGGCTGGATAGCGGAACCAGAGTGAGGCTAGCAAACCTGCTAGAATATCGCCAGCTCCAGCTGTACCGAGGGCAGGGTGGCCATACGGCAGAAGTTGAGTGTGTTTTTGATAACTATAAAGAGAAAGTGGACCTTTGAGGAGTAAACCCACATCTGGGCAAAGTTGGCTGGCTTCGTCAATCCAGTCCCAGGGCCGGGGCAAGGAACGCAGTTTACCCCCAAGCCAATACTCGTATTCACCTGTGTGCGGTGTCAGAATAATCTTGGGCTCTTGAGATTCACTGGTATCGCTTGTCTGTTTGAGGTTTGGGGGAATTTCGGAAAAATTTTTGGTGGATGGCTTGTCAGAATCGGAAGATAAACATTTGTATATATAGAGACCCTCTCCATCTAATACTGTCTTAGGACCGAGATAAGGAGCAAGTACTTCCAGAAATTTAAGCGCAGTAGTGTTTTTAGAAAGGCCCGGGCCCACCAGAACAACATCGGCCCAGGAGAGCCAAGGAAGCACCTGGCTTAAATGATCAGGGTTAAAATAAAAGTCTTTTTCGGAACCAAGAGGTTGGGTGAGTATTTCGTGAGTCAGTGAGCCAAAGGCAGGAAAAAGTCCTGCTGGGTAGAGTAAACGCACTAGCCCCGCTCCACCCCTCTGAGCAGCCCGGGCACTTAAGAGGGCAGCGCCCTGCATGCCCAGGCTTCCCGCGAGAATTAAAATTTTCCCCCTCTGGTACTTGTGTGTATCGGGAAAAGGGGAGGTGAGGAGTGGGAAAATTTCTTCTAAAAGCGGCAATTGCACATGTGAAGGAGAAGAATGATTAAGGGAGGAAAGGTTTGCTTTTGTGAGGAAGGGCTGCTTTTGTCTAGAAGCGATTTGGGTGGGCAAAAGAGAGGGCTTATCTGAAATAAGACATGTAAAAAATTGTCTTCCAGCGCAACTGCGCCCCGGGTAGAGTAGGCTTGTGATTTTAGGACTCCAGAACGATAAGGTCCAACTTGCTTGAATAAGCGGTGGCTGTTGCCAGATTTGAGCTGCTACAGTACCTTTTTTTTGCCAGTCGTCTGGGATGAGATCTCCGGGCAAACCCGAAGGCATATCAATACTGAGGACTTGTTTATTCGATTGATTGCTTTGCTTTATCCAATCTTTAACAAGGGCATGTGGAGAGTCTTGACAACCGGTTCCTAAAAGACCGTCAAGAATCAAATCACATGAGTCAAGAGGGAGTAGGGTAGGTTCTGGATAAAGGTGAACAGAGGAACTCTTTAAAACTCTAAGTGTTTTCAACTCCTCGAGTAATACGCCATTTAGGGAGGACTCGCGAGGATTGAGATAGGCGATATGTATAGATTGAATTCCACTTTCAATACAGAGGCAAGCAGTTTTAAGGGCATCGGCACCGTTGAGTCCTCTGCCGGCTAAAATGAGCAAATTTAAGTGGGAGAAATCTTGATGGGCAGGTTCTCTGTTTTTTATACCAAAATCACGGGGTGCAGAAATCAACTTAAATAAAAACTGGGTTAAGCTGCTTGCCGCTAAATTGACCAGGTGAAGGATCTCCCAATTGTTCCTATTACAAAGGTCAGCTTCTTGCTCCTGTAATTTTTTAACTGAAAGGATGGGTATCATAACTTAAAGATACGAATTGAGTGCCCCCTTGAATAAATAAGTTCCATCAGAGTACAATAGGATTAAAAAAAAGATTTTTTGTGGAAATACAAAGAAGACTTCTCTCACAAATTGAAATTTTAGCCCTTAAGGGTAACCTGGATACGGCTGCCTGTATGGAGCTGCGCCCTTTGGTAACGCAAATAGTAGAATCAGGTAAAAATGAGCTTTGTCTTGATTTTACTTCAACTCAGGAAGCCGATCCTGCGGGTTTAAAGTTCTTGCGCAACTTATGCAAAATTTTTGCAAGTAGAAAAAAGCAAATCCACGCTTTTGGGGCCTCTTCCCAGTTGGGGCATAAATTAAATCAATTAGAGGAGTGGGTCCAGAGTGTCCAGTATTATAAATCCAATACCGAATTTGAAAATTCATTTGCTGATCAATATGCCCTGTGGTGCAAAAAACTTTTTACGGTAGCTCAGGGGGGTGCTCTGTGGAGATCTGTAAATTTGCGCTGTCCCTTATGCCGTCATGAGGGTTTTTCGGGTTTTCTGCTTAATTTGTCTGGTTATGAAGAAACTTGGGAGGAAGAGGACATCACTCCCCAATGGAAAGCCCTCAATAACAGTGAGAACTCTATTGAATGGGAAGTTTACGAGGTCGCAGTTTGTCCCTCCTGTCTTTTTGCTGCTCGAAGACTAAATTTTTTTGAAGTTATTATGCCCGAGGGAGGACTGGAACACTGCTTGACCGCAGAAAATCTTGAATCTCTTGAGAAAATTGCCATAAAACGCAGGGGAATACTCGGGCCTACTCAAGAAAAACAGGCGAAATACCTCTTTGGAGCTCCGCGAGAAAGATCTATGGCTTATCCAGCCTGGAAATTATTTGAAATTACTCTTCGTGGGCTTCAAAAAGGGCGAAAGATGGAAAATCCCTTGGAATTAGCTCATGCCAACATACTCCTGGCAAAATTTGCCCCAAGCCAAGGTGAACGCAAAGAAGCCCTTTCAACAGCCTATGTTTGGTTGCAAGACATGATTGGAAAATATTTGAATTATTCTAAAAAGGATCTGGCAAGGGCCTATGTATATGCAGTAAGTGTGGGTCTGGCGCTTGACCGTAATGAAGATGTAAGGTCGAATTTTGAAAAGTACCAGTCGCAGTGTGCCTCTGACACTGCGTATGATTTTTATACACAAAGAATGGAAAGTTTAGTTCATTCTCTTAGACATTGATTTTTTTTGCCGCTTAGACTTAACATGTAAATCTCATCTCTGCCTTTTGTAAGGCAAATCCCCAATATTCATAGAGGTAAGATGGGACTTTCCCTTGTAATAAGTCCAAGGTTTTTTTCTTCAATAAAACAGGATGATTAAAAAACTTTGGACTTGTGGTCAGCCAAACAAAAATTAAGAAAATAGGTGGGGGGAGGTTCTTTGCGAGTGAAACGAAATGTGCATTTTACCCCTTTTACATTTGCGGTTTTCCCCTGCTGAGGGAGTTTATGCTTGTGTGTTTGTTTTAACCTTGTCTAAATTCTTGTTCAAGAATTGAATAGATAAATCTTTCCAGACTTACTGGGTAATAGCGGGGGTGGGGACACCAAATAACTCCGGTATCGATAATTTCAGAAGCATTAAAATCCTCTAATACTTTGGCTAAAACTAGTTCATCACCATCGGTATGAGGTAAAAGGGAAAAGGTACTTCCTTCGATTTTTATCCGCTGGCCTTTTTCAAACTGCGCGACCCTGAACCTGAATGTACGGGATTGCAAGGTTGCATCCATAATGGGTTCATGTTCTGAAAAAACTTCTTTAAAATTTTCATTCTGGGGACCGAATGTATAGACTAAGCGAGGGCTAACCCGAATTTCTCCGCGTAATTCGATTGATCCCGATTGTTCCCAATCATTTGGGCCAACAAGTACATAGGGTATGCGATGATAGCCCTTGACAATTCCTTTAAGGGGGTGCCTATTAATTACAGTTCGGTCGAAGAGATCTTGAAAAAACTCGGGTGAGGGTGTGGAAAAATCCTGCATGGAAGATAAAATTAGGTTTTTTTAAAAAAGATTGGATCATGAGAGGTCTTGTTAGGGAAAGCTCTATTTGAGCTCCTGAGGAGAGGTGTTCCTATGAGCCAAGTACGGCTCTAGAAAGGGTGTTTCTTGGCAGTCTGTCTGCGTGCACTCAAAAATAACTGTCCCTGAAAGCATGGTATGAAACCAGGGAATTTTTTGTTTATTCATTTCCTCTAACACATCAGGATGAGGATGGCCATAGGGACTGGGTAAGCCTGCGCTGATTAAGGCGACCTGGGGTTTCCAATAGCGCAGCCACAAGGGGTCATTGGAGTTCTTGGCGCCGTGATGCCCTAATTTCAAAGCGCGAAGACTCGCAGAAGGGGGCAATTTATTAAGTAAAGCGCGCTCGGTTTTACGGTCAACATCCCCTGTCCACAAAAAATCGTTTTTATACAGGCTTCCCAAAACAACCAAGGACTGCGCATTACTGCTGAGTGAGGAAAAGGGAGGACAGGGAGAAAGGGTGCGCAGGGTAAAGTGCGAGGAGGAAAAAAGTGTGTCCCCGCATTGAGAACGGTAGAGCGGAATACCTGCCTCGTGAAGCATTCCCACCACCGTGCTTTGCCAGGGATCGTCGGCTGAAAAGGAAGGAATAATAACGCGTTCGGGTTTTATATAACTGAGAATCCGGGGCAGACCACCCGAATGGTCTTTATCCCAATGGGATAAGATGATTGTATGTAGAGTGGATATATCATGATAGGTGAGGTGGTTTTGTATAAATTTCCATGCACTTGCGGGGCCAGTGTCAATTAAGATGGCTTGTTTTCCCTTGACGATTAGAGAGGCATCTCCTTGACCCACAGGTAAAAAGTGAACAGAAATTTTTTGGTCAGAGTAACTATAAAGCTTGGGTACCGATATACAGAGACAGAACACAAAAAACAAAAATGCGAAAGTTTTTTTAATTTGGGACCGCTGTCTGACTTCTGGCCAGAGAATAACTAAAAGATAGGCAAGGAGACCCGTAACAATGGGTAAGGGTTTACACAGGAGTTGGCCCCCAGGTATATTTGCACATATATCGGCCCACTGGTAAAGTACTCCACAAAAAAAAGAGGTACCTGTTCCCGCAAGCTGGGCGAGTGGTGCGCAGAGACTCAGTGCGTAGGTGAGGTAAGCACCCCCTAAGATGAGGGGTGCTAATACTACTACTCCCAAATTGGAAATAATCCCTGATGGAGTGATCTGTAAAAAACTTCGCGAAAGGATAGGCCAGCTACCCATAGAAAGTACAACAGACAAAATCAAACAGGACACCATGATTTTAATTGGTGCAGGCCAGTCCTTTGCTTTCATGTATGTGTTGAGAAGGGGTGTATAGCGGATGATTATAAGTGTGCTGCTAAACGATAATAGAAATCCCGGATTGCTCCAACTGGCAGGATAGGCAACAAGGCATATCAGGGCTGTCCAACTGAAATGATGCAGGGTGTGATTTTGGGTTTGCCGGTTGAGGGCCAAGCTGAACAAAATAAAGGCTAGAGAAGCACGCAAGACGCACGCGGGTGATCCGGTTAGGGGAATATAAAAAAGCAAGAGGAGACAAACTAGAAGGTTAGCAAAGCGCAGAGGAATTCCCATTGCCCCCAGTAGGGCAGAAAAAATCAAAGCCATCAAACTGATGTGCTGTCCGCTGATGGAAATAAAATGGAAAAGTCCACTTTCCTTGAAAATCTCTTTTTCTTGGGTATCTAGTAGGCTGCGCTCTCCAGTAATGAGAGCCAGTATCAAGGCTTGGGCTTTGGGGTGGAAAAACCTGTTGGTTGTATGGAATAAATAGTTGCTAGACTGATTGAGAATCTGCATCACATGACCTGGAGGTGCAATAACTTCAATCTGAGTATAGTTAACCTTATATTTGATTCCCTGGGATCTATATATATTCATCCAGTCGGGCTGACCAGAGCCTAAGGCAACTGGGGGCTCAAGCCGGATTCCAGTAACTTTGATTTGTGCTCCTCTTTCCAAAAAGGGTTGAAAAATTTTTGGGGCCCCAGGGTCAATTTTACAAAGATAAGATGCACTCTTTGTGTTCAGAATAAAGGGCGCATCATGCTGCAAGACAGATACTGAGCCAACAGTTCCTAAAAGTGAAATCGCTTGGGGTGCTGTATTGGGGATGACTCGTAGTGATCTACCTTTACTGACATCAAAAATATCTTCAAAGGTAAGGGGAAGGGAGCCCTGTATCCGAAACCATGTATAGGGCAAACTTAAGGCGAAAACTAATAAAATTCGGAATGCACCTCTTTTGGGCAGGAAAAAAAAGCTAAGTCCCAATACAAATAAAAGGCTCGCCCAACCTAATCGTGGCCCATCTTGGGCAAATATACAAGCAGGTAGAAAACCGATCAGTAATATAAAACCAGGCATGCGCATAAGCCGGGGAACAAACCAAACCTTAGGTTTGGGCGCATTTGGAGAATCAGGGGAAGTTAGAAGGGGACTGTAAGGGGACGGTAGGAATTGAGACACTAGGGCGGAACAATCAAAAGCATCCCCGGTTCAAGGCTTTCAGGTGTAGGCAAAATCTCCTTATTGGCCCAGTATATATCGGCCCAACGGTTTTTATCTCCATAATAGCGTTCCGCCAGTATCCATAGGCTTTCGCCCTCATTAACTCTGATTTTTTTGTTGGAGCTTGGGGTTGAAGAGGGTGAATTGATCACTCCTTGTGGGGAGAGCGAATTGATCACTTGTTGCGGGGAGAGAGAATTTGCTACCTGAGTTTGAGTTTGGGGTTTAAGGTTTGATAGAGGGGAAATGCTTTTGGGTTTTTGAGAACCAGGCGATTTATAAGCGGTGGTACTTGGTGAAGACTGATGGGGAGGTGTGGCCAGAGTATTTGTGCCTTCCCCGGAAGGGAGGGGCGATGAAGAAGACACAAAATCATTTTGTAGAGTGGTTTTTGGGTTGAGGCCATTTTTAAGATGCGAGAGTTGCATTTTGCTTTGGGCCAAAGCATTTTCGGCCAGTTCTAAGGCATATTGAGTTGTTTGGAGAGTACATAGAGAATTGTTTTTGAGTTGACTCAGTTTATTTTTGCTTTCCTGAAGGGCATTTTCCCAATCTTGCCAATTTTTTTGATAAGTGGTTTTAAAGGACATAATAGTGCGTTTTTGGAGATCAATATCCTCTAAAAATTGATTAAAATGTGCAGGGGTTTGTCCGAGTTGTCCCAGTAAGATAAACCAGGAGTTCTCAAGATTATTTTCTAAGGAGTCGCGACTGTATCTGAGTTTGGCTAATTGTGTTTTTAGCTCGCCTATATGCAATCGCGCTACTTCCTGGTTTCGATTGGCAGTAGTGAGCTTAGAGTTGTAGGTAGAGCGTGATAATTTCATGTAGCGTTTGGACGATACTTCGGTTAATTCTGTACCTGTATAGGTTGAATCTTTAAAAGAATTTTTTGTTACCTCTTGGCACAGCCCAAAGCTTACCCCAGCAACTATAAATCCTAGCAGATTTAAAAGAAAGAACTTAGGTAACTTACACTTCATGGTGGGTAATTAAGGAATTATTGGGTTGATATAAAAGAAAATAGAACTCATGTAGAGCATATAGAAGGGGGCTGCACCAAACAATGATCAATTTGATAGAGATCTTGAGGTCGGGGTAGCTTGTATAGACTCCTCCGACCCTGTCGCAAAGGCGAGTGGAAAGGGGTAAAACCATATATGTGTTTGATTTTTTTGACTCAAGAAGTTCATGAATAGAGCTCCTACTCATTTTGTACTTGAGTGTTGAGCTTAGAGAAATCATATTCAAGATCTGTTGCCCGTTTTTTGAGTACTTGAATTTCGGCCTCTAGCCCTTTAATTTGGTCACGCAGAGTTTCTTCTTCACTTTGGGCCTGTTGGGTAAGGAGTTCAGTTTGGTAAAGAAGAGTAAGTTCTTGTTTTGAAGGACGAGCAGTACAGCTCAGGGTTAATCCGAGGCTTGTAAATAAAAATCCCCAAAGCATTATGCCTTTGATTGAGTAATAATTGTGTGTATGCATTATATATCTTGCTATCCTCAGAGAGTGTTTGCGTCGAGGAGTTTTATTTAAGATCAAGTTTATTTATCCAATTTTCCGTAGAGTAGGGATACTCGAATAGGGCACTACAAACAAAAGATGGGTGCTGATACATATTTAGAGAATTTAATACAAGATTCTCAAGGCTGTTTGATTTTTTTGTGCGACCTTTAAATTTTAATAAATAAGGAATTTTAGACAAAGAAAGGATCAATCAGCATTAAAAAGTAAAAAATGACTAGTGAAGAAAAAATATTGGGATGTTGGTTGGCGGAATGGACGAGACTTGAACTCGCAACCCCTAGCGTGACAGGCTAGTACTCTAACCAATTGAGCTACCACTCCAAAACCAGACAAACCTTGGTGGGCGTTGCAAGATTTGAACTTGCGACCCTCTGCTTGTAAGGCAGATGCTCTAGACCAGCTGAGCTAAACGCCCTTACTTACTTAGACTTTTTAGAGAATACTATAGCTAGGGGGATAATGATGCAATAGGTTAGGGTAAGGATAATTGGGGCAACAGTTAATGTTAGAACGCCGTTTACTGGTGGCCTAGACATTAAAAAGAAACCCAAAACCAACAAACCAAAACCAAGTGCAAGACCCAGGAAGTTTTCTTTATTAAAAAAGTTGTTCATAAGTTGGGACAGGCAATATAGTGTTGCGCACAAAACTTTTCAAGGGGTCAAGAGGTGGTTTTTTCTAAAAAGTGGAACGGGACAAAGGGGGGCTACTCTTTTTGCCCAAGGGATTTTAAGAATTGTAATTTGACACTAGTTTAATAGAAGACCCTTTTTTAAACTTTCATTTTAAACAGCTCTGTAAAAAGTTGATTTTTTACTCAGGGGTCGGTTAAATTATAAGGCTCGAACTCAAAATGTAAATCTTTAGGCTTTATGCCTAACCCTTTGTATAAAGTGAGATCCATCAGGTTGGTAAAAACGGTGAGCTTCAGGGAGATATGAGTGTACTTTAAAAATTCTACAACTTTTGACAAGATTTTTTTTCCTAAGTGTACCTTTGTTGTTTTGGCATTTTTACTTTTTTCGGGATGTGCCCGAACTTGGGACAAAACAAACTTTAAAGATAAATCTGACTCAGGTGCTTATTTAAGCTCCCAAGATGAGTTTTCTCAATCTGATGTTCATTCCTTTCAAGTTGATGATTCTGAAGATTATTCTGCGCCAGACGAAAAGGTATTGATCGCTTCTGCTCCACCCGTTTCACCTCCCAGGGTGCGTGGCTTTTTGGCTAAATCAGAAAGTAGACCTCAATCAGCTTATACCACGGAGGGCTCTTCAAGTTCTGCAAATTTAAGCGGCACTAGACCAGATTCTCCAACCTCCGCTACAGTAGCACCAGACAGTTCCAACCGCCGGATGATTCATTACAATGGGTACTTATTGTTACAGACTTCCAGTCCTCAGTCCCTGCTCGATTCAGTACAAGTTTTGGCTAAGTGGGACGGTGGATACATAGAAAGTCGCACTGAATGGGGAATGATTATCCGTATTCCCCCAGACAAATTTTTAGGATACTTTAATCTTCTCAGCAAACTTGCACCAGTACTTTCTCAAAACCTTACTGCCAACGATATCACCAAGCAATTTGAGGATGTAGGTTTTCGCCTTGCTCTTTCTGAAAACTTAAGAAAGCGCTACCGTCAACTTTTAGGCGAAGCAATTCAGGAACAACAAAAAATTGAACTACTCAAAGAAATCGCTCGCCTCACTGAAGAAATAGAACGATTTAATTTGCGTAAAAATGAACTTTTGCAGCAAGCCTCCTTCTCTACCCTCACATTAAGTCTGGAATCTCTAAGTCCAAATTTAGGGGCGAATGAAAAAAAACCTCCCCTCATTTTCGATTGGATTCGTCACCTAGATCCTTTTAACAGTAAGGCCTTAACCAAGGGTTGGTTTAAACCCAAAGCGGTAATTCCAAAGGGTTTTGTAAAGTTGAAAAAGGGGGGGGGAGCTCTCACGCACCTAGTGAGTGGCGAGGGTGCTGAAATTCGTGTTCGTTATTTAAAACCAAAAGCCTTGGCGCAGACCAGTTTCTGGGCAGCTGCTGTCTACAACCATTTTATTCCGCAGTATGCCTCAGTGGACAGTTTAGAATTTGCGAATTATTTCTTGGTTAAAATTAAATCGCATGGTGTCAACCCTTATGAATACTGGGTTGGAATACAAAAGCAAAAACCTGGAAAAAAGTTTAAACTTTGGGAAATTTATTTTCCTTCGGAGGAAGTTGGGCTCAGGTATAAAGAGTCTGTACTAAGTTCACTTAACTCCAGGGAGAGCAACTGATGTACTCTATCAGTAATAAATTTTTACAAGCCTTGGCCTTTAACCTTTTTTCTCTGGCTGCAATCCATGCCAATGCTTCCTTGCCTGCACCTCTACCAGCTGTTCCCGATTCTCTTGTTGCCCATAGCGTTGCGTATGAATTGATGATCAGTCATCCAGACAGCATGCGCCTTTTCTTGATAAATCAAGCAAAGGTCCAGGGTGGTTATTTTACTGAATTGACCCCTAACCAAATTACCTTCCGCTTACCCATCCGCAACCAAGAGGCTTTACTCAAAGTAGCTGAAGAAAAATCACTCAAGGTTATCAATAAGACTTCGCAAGTGACACAGCTTCATTCCCAATGGTTGGGCCTTCAGGCTACCTATACTGCAAAACAAACCTTGGCACAAGAATACATGCAAATTGTTTCTTCTGCCAATAGCACAACTGGGCGCATGGTTGAGAGGGAGCTGATTAAACTAACGGCTGAGCTAGAGTCTGTTCAGGGACAACTCAAAGACTTATCTTATCAAGCTCGATACAGTCAGATTACTTTTAATTTTCAGTTTGCCAATCGACTTCCACCCCATCCCACTGGACAAACACCCTTTAAATGGGTCAATGAATTGGGCTTTTATAAAATGGAGCAGGCCTTTGCTTACTCGCGCCAGAAATATAAAAGCTTGAAGAAGACTTCTCCACCTAATTTTGCCTTACAAAAACAGGTACCCTCCTGCAAAACTTCACAATGGCTTGATCCGCAAGGGAACTTGCTCAGGTACAGAAAAATCAAAAACAAACCACTTGCCGATTTAGCTTTTTGGCAAGAAGTTGTATCAACGCGATTATCCGGAGGTGGGTACCGCATGCTAAAATCCCGGCCAGAACAGGACACTAAAAGTCTTGTCTATACATCACGGTGGGGTGCGCCTTTTCAGGGTGAGGATTATGCTTACTGGGTTCAGTTAAAGTTAAATGGCAAATATATAGAAGTGTTGGAACTTATGGGCAAATTTAAAAGTCTTGAAGAGAATGAATTGAGCTGGGCCCAATCTTTGGATAGTTTGTGGAAAATGCCCTAAGGAGCTTTTAAATACACCTTGCTAGGAAAGGTGTATGCGCTTGTTTTTAGGTGCAAACTTGATCCTATTTGACTGAATTTTCGGACCAGTTTTTCCAAAAAAACGGAGAATTGGAATGATCGAAGAAATTATAAAGCAATAAAAAATGCCTTGATTGCTTTGGGCTCTTTATTTGATCAACTTCACGAATGGGGTGAGGGTATTTGCCAACTAAGTAAAAAATTGGGTCTTTAAGTTAGGCCTATTGAGATTGGGCTTTACTTCGAGAAAGGCCGGCTTCCCACAGCACTTCGGGTATTTTTTCAAATAAAGACATAACCCGGGCAACTACAAAAAAATAATCACTGATCCGATTGATATACTGATAACAGATGGCGGGTACTGAGGTCCCCGTTTTTGCAGGTATGGTGACCATTATGCGCTCAGCCCGGCGCGCGATTACCCGACATTCGTGAGCATATACATTCCCCATACTTCCACCAGGGAGTACAAAGGAGCGCAACTCGGGCAGGTGTTGACCCCATTCATCCATAAACTGTTCAAGGTCTTGTACATCGGATTCGGTTGGGCTACTCGGCTCTGCCGGAGTTTCAGGATTAGCCAAGATGGCCCCGACATCAAATACGCGTTGCTGTATATACAACAGCTGCTGGTTGAGCTGGTTATAAAAGCTTTGGGCTAAGGAATCTGAGGAGGCGGTGACAGGGCTAAGGTTAAGTAGGTAGGTACGCATTTTCCCCAAAGCTACCAGAAGCTCATCTAGGGTTCCATAAGCATCAACCCTTGGATGATTTTTAGGTACCCGAGGACCGCGGGTGAGTGAGGTTTCACCCTTGTCCCCGCCTTTGGTATAGACTTTGTGGATGCTAATGGCCATACTTTTAGATTATATGAGCTTCGGCTTCAATTTCGACAAGCATCTCGGGGGCGATAAGTTTGGAAACTACGACTAGGGTAGTGGCTGGGCGAATTTCACTAAAAAACTGGCCATGTGCCTTACCTGCTTCTTCCCAACGGGATATGTCGGTTAGGTAAATACGAGTCCGTACCACATGCTCAAGCTTGGCTCCCGCTTTTTGGAGGGCAGATTCGATATTCTTAAGAGCTTGAATGGTTTGTGCGGCTAAATCCCCAGGACCTACAATCTTACCATCGGGACCAGTGCCTGTGGTGCCAGAAACATGAACAAGCGAGCCGACCTGGACAGCTCGTGAATAGCCTATAACGGGTTCCCAGGCAGAACCAGATGAGATGAGTTTTTTTTCCATGGCCCTAATATAAAATTCCAATAAAAAATTAGGTAGAAGATCTAAAATAAAGCTTTCAAAATTTTTTTATGACCTTTGTATCGGGCTTGGAAAGGTCATTTTGGCAAATAAAAGGATATTTTACATGGGTAAGAAGGGGTGTATATTGCCTGAATCCTACATTATGTAGCGCCAGGTGAAAGTATATGCACTTATTGTTTAATGCGTTTAACTCCTTGTTTAATAAAGCTCCTAGTCTTCCCACAAGAATTCTATGGGGTGCAATTGATCGCTGCTTGGATCTTTTGGGGTGGCTACGGTTTGGCCTGCTTATTGATTTGCCTAAGACAGTTTTAATTCCCTTAGCTTTAGGGTTTACTTTACTTGGTTTGCTGGGAGGCTGTCTTAATTCAAATTCTTCGTCTGCGCACAACCAAGCTGCTTGTCTAGATTGCCACCAAAATCCTCCAAAAACCGGCGAGCACACTTATCACCTTTTTTCGCAGTCAAAACGAGCGGAACAGATGACCTGTATAGATTGTCATGCTTCTTCTGTCAAAAAGATGAACTGGAAATATGGAGTTGTTAAAAAGGGAACTTTGTTAAGGGGATATGGTAAATGGCAAAAAACAGATTCCTCCTGGATCTTTTCTTGGAAAGATGTTTTATTGGCCAGGCAATCTGGTTGTAAATTCAGGTATTCGGGTGACACCATCTACTCTTACGCCCTAGATTCTTTTCCTGGTCCTGTTAAAATTCTGGATGATCAGGACAGTGTCCAAATATTCCCCAAGAAATTCAGGGTTCTTTATAATTCTAGCCTAGATTCTATTCAGGAATATGATCCCTGTGAATATCGCTATTTTAGTCGTGCCATTTACAAATGGGAAAAAACACCCATGAATATAGTGGTAACCGTATTAGGGAGTAAAAGCCATTATTATCGAGATACCGTCTATGACTCATTATTCTATTACATACCCAGTACATATACAAATGACATTGAATTTAATCTGAGTCAAAGTGCTCCCAAATTCTTTTCCCTTCTTTCTGAAGAACAATTAGAAGATGTGTTGACTACTTTACCTAACGGTAAAAGGTTGTTGTTAACCAATTATGAGGGCAAAACTTATCAGGTAGTGGGTGATTCACTTTATCAAGTCTACCCAGACTCTCAAATTAACTACAATACACCAGACTTCTTGGGTTTTACATCTTTACATGGCAATGGCCATGTAGATCTTAAATTTCTTCATGAGAGCTATACTTATTATAAGGATAGTGTGGTAAGAATAGATACCAATAAAATCAATGGTGAAATTACAGGTGGCCGGGCTAAATCTATTGGCGCATGGAACCCTGTGCGCAAAAGTTGTTGGACAAAGGGCGTATCAGGTGGGAATTGTCACGATGGTATGGATCGTGCTGAAACCTTTTGGTATTCAGATAAATTACCCGATTTCGAAAAGTTGAATTTCAAGGAAGAACTCGAAAAAAAGGGTCAGCATGAATAAAAAAAGTCTTCAGGCTTGTCTTTTTTTTAGCCTCACTGCCACCCTATTTTTGGTATTGGTTTTGCCTTCTCTCTGTGTTTCAGAAGCACAGCCTAGTGAAAAAAATGAAAGCTCCCGTTCAACCGAAATAGAAATTAAGTATCAATACTACACCAGTTCATCCGGCTTAGTAGTCAGTGCACCTCTATTAAGTCTAAAGAGAATTTGGAATAAATGGATGAGTGTGCGGGCCTGGGGAGTTGTGGATGCCCTTTCAGCTGCAACCCGAGCTGTACCTAATCCCATGCAAACTCCTGACAGTGCTCAACAAGAGGCTATAAATGGGAAGTGGGAGAGTGATGCTCTCAGCGCTGCCACCAGCTGGAATCTGCCTACCAATCATGCAGAAGAAGTTGAGGCATGGTCAAAAACACAAGTATATAATCAAAAAACCGCTTTAAGTGCAGATGCAGTAAGTGGTGCCACCCTTAATGAAATGCGTCGGGAACTGGGATTGAGTTGGCAAGGTAATTACAAAAATTATTCAGGTGATTTAGAAGGCTCAACAAGCCTAGAAAAAGATTATCTGAGCAGGGGAATGGGTCTGGGCCTAAGCGGTTTACACTATGAAAACAATTTTCAATGGCGGCTTATGTACAACCTCAGGCGGGATGAAATCAGGCTTCAGTCCAGTCCCTGGAAAAAATATAAGTCCAAGGATCAACTGGCTCTCGACAGATTGACTGTCAGTACAAGTTTCACCCCCAGTACCAGCACCATTCTCTATAATACAGTCTTATTGCAATCTTCAAGAGGTATGTTAACTCATCCTTATAAACAGGTATGGATGGATGGTAGTCCCTACCTAGAAAGATTGCCCACCTACCGGAGTGCGTTTGCTTTAGCTTTCGGAATCCGTCAATGGATACCGCAACCCCTCGGAGATTTGGCACTAGGGACGACTTATACCTTTAACAGGGACAGTTGGAAAATCAACGGACACAACCTTGATCTTTCCCTCTACTGGCAGATCAAAGAAGGGTATCTTCTCATTCCACGCTACCGTGGTTACTGGCAAGAGTCGAGCTTTTTTTTCAAAGATGTCTATACTGAGTCTGATACACTGAGGAGTTCAAAAAATCAGGGTTATTATACATCCGATTATCAGCACGGCAAATTGCAAAGTCATTTGGTGGAAACTACTTTCAGACTTAATCCAGACCAATGGGTAACTGGTAACCGCGTAGCCTGGACGATGAGGTGGGTGCAGGTGGATCTGACTTTGGGAAGATTTTTGGTTTTATACAATGAAGATCCCAAAGTGCGTCGACTGCAAGGAATCACCTACAGTGGGCCTTTAAGTGCCTGGATAATTCGAACTGGGCTAAAAACTGAGTTTTAATTACCTTATCGGTCCCTCATTTTACCGATAGACCTATACAATGCTTACCTCGGAAATACTGGCTAGATGGCACTTTCGCTTTAACTCCACTCAGAAACAACCAATTTTTATTTGTTTTCTTGTTGGTAAACTTGGCTTTGGGGTAAACAATAATTAGATTAAATCACAAACATCAGGTTGAGCCTGGGGAAAATTTTAGAGGTAAATATGGCAGCATATCAGTGTAATACAAACCTAATTCAGGGAATGAAAACCCAAATTGTTTTGGTTGTTAAAAACAATACTCCTATCCAAGCGCATGAGATTGTACTTCCTTACCGTATGGAAGATAATGTCCGTGAAATCATCAAAAAAAGTAAAGACTATAAAGAGGTTAAATCCATCCGTACAGCATACCGTGTGCAACGCCGTCACGAATCAATTTGTGAACAAAGCGAGCATTTCAAGGAGTTTGGTGATATCTATGTAGGCCGTCGCCTCAATGTCAGCAATCTTTTTTATGGCTTTCCCTTCCAAGAATATTTCGATGCCTGGAATTTCGTGAGCAAACACCAAGAGAATCCTAAAGTTATGCGTTTACCCAATTTTGAAAAGATGAATGAAATCGTCTCTTTCATGCACGATGTCAAATTCCGTTAAAGATCCTTTCCAGGTACTAGAAAATAAAGTAATCGAACTAGGTGCTTATGCCTTAAGTCAGCAGGCCTCCCTGATAAATATTACTAGCAAGGGAAGTCTCGACTGGGTTACTGAAGTTGATCAAAACATAGATGCCCATTTGCGGACTCATATGAATGAGTACTTCCCGCATTCTAGTATTCTCAGTGAAGAGCTTGGAGGTAAAAGTGGCACTGATGAAACTTATTGGATGATAGATCCCCTTGATGGTACCATTAACTACATGCAGGGTATTCCATTTTGGGCGATTAGTTTAGCATTATATACTAAAGGCAAGCCTACCTATGCTTTTTGTCACCTACCGGCCCTTAATGAGACCTTTACTGCAAGAGCAGGTCAGGGGGCTTTTCTCAATAACCAACCAATACAAGTAAGCGCTCGACTTCAAGCCAGTCAGGCTGTGGTGTCTATGGGAGATTACAACATAGGTGACACCGCTATTATTCCTCAAATCAATCATACCAATATAAAGTTACAGCAAAATCTGGTGAATAATTTTGCTCGGGTTAAATGTATGGGCTCAGCAGTTGTAGAATCCTGTTTTGTCGCCTGCGGACGACTAGATGCTTTTGCCATGATTTACTCGCATCCCTGGGATATTGCACCAGGTATACTTTTAGTAACTGAGGCGGGTGGCCAGGCAAGTACACCTTTAAATCAACCTTGGGACCTTTCCGATGGGGCGGCCTTGGCCTTTAGCAATGGCTCTTTGCATCCTGCACTTCTGAGTTGCTATCCACTTTCCTCTGTACAAGAATTGTTGAGCAATCACTAAAATCTTTTCAGAAATGGGTATCGCCCAATTCAGTAGGGTTTTCCTTGAGCAGAGATATAATAAGGTGCGGCATATATTTACTGGCACCCACATGCTTTAAGAGGCTTATTTTTATGTGCGGAAACTGTAGTTTTATATTATCAATACATAAAGGGATATCAGAGTGTAAGTGTCTTCCCGCAGCTAGTAGGTAGGGTATAATATCTATTTGTTTTATGCCTTGTTGGCAAAGTGAAAGTAAGCAGTGATCTAGACGGGGTTCTAAGAGTTCTAGATAGGCAACATGGACTTGCACCGATGGTGATGGGTCTTGTGATAATTGCGTTTTAAGATTTTCTACAAGGTTATTAAGTTCATTGGCTGTAGCCGGAAAACGGCTGCCGTGGGCGACCAGAACTAGGGCATTTACAATTATTGAAGGATGCTGCATAATTCAATGGTTGAGAGTGATGCTCTTGTATAAACCGCAATGTTGAAATTAAGAAAAAAAAGAAAGGTGAATAAAAAATATTTCATTGGACATTGGGGTGGATCTATTTGATTTCTGTTCAATGAACTAGCCCGATGTGATTTGTTAAAAAGAGAAAATTTTATTAGGGTCTGCTGAATAACTCCATTTTTGCAGCAGACCCTAATTTTTTATCACAAAAAGGAGGGGCGGATCTGCGGCCCCCCTCCTATGTGCTCGCTCGCTAGTGCCTTCACTTGCCTTCAGGCACATTTCGTTTCACTCGCAAATACCTTCCCCCCGCTAGTGTGCTGAACACAAGTCCAAAGTTTTTTTACTCATCCTTTTGTTTTAAAGAAAAAAAGCTTGGACTGGGTACAAGGGAAAGTCCCATCTTACCCCTATGAATATTGGGGATTTCCCTTGTTCAGCAAGCCCTTACTAGTAACGAAGGAAAGTAGGCTTGTAGTTTATATGATTAGTGGAAAGTGTTTAAAATTTTACTGAACTGGAAAAAATCAAAAGGTTTATGTAAAAACTGCACCTGTGTCGGCTTTAAAGATTCCATGTAGCTTGGTTCGGGGATGAATCCAGAAATGAGAATCGCATGTAAATGAGGGTTAAGCATTTGCATCTGACTTAATAATTGTTTCCCATCTAAATTGGGCATAATCACATCTAGAATTATTAAATCATACATGGTGTAATGGTGTTTGTAGTACTCTAGGGCTTTGATACTTTCAGTAAAAATACGCGAAGAAAGCCCGGCCAATTCAAGCATACTTGCTATAAGTTTACAAATTAATATATCATCATCAACAATAAGAACATTTTTGATATGTGGAAGGATGCGTGTGGGAGAAATGGACGCGCTCTGTTTTCTTGTATAATTCAGAGGAAAAAAGAGGTGGAATTCAGTACCCTTCCCTAAAGAAGTTTGTACAGCTACTCCACCGGAATGAGTGTCTAATATTCCATACACAGCTGCCAATCCCATGCCTGTGCCCTTTCCTTTTTCCTTTGTAGTGAAAAAGGGTTCAAAAATCCTGTTTCGTATTTCAGGAGGCATACCTTGCCCTGTATCTGATACCTGAATGACTAAATATTTACCAGGTTTTTTTAAAGGCGGAGTCGTTGCTACCAAGCTAAGTTGTGATGCTCTAATAGATACCATAGAGGTGGAAAAATTTAAAGTTCCACCTTCTGGCATGGCATCACGGGCGTTAACAGCTAAGTTGAGAAGGGCATTTTGCAAGGCCGATGGGTCAACCAAGATCGTTGATTGGGGAGAAGAAAGGCATTGATTAATTTGAATATTATTTGGAAAGGTATGTGTGCACAGTGTTGATACTTCGCTGATTGTCTGATGGATATCTGTGGGCTGCATCTCCAAAGACCCTTTACGGGCAAAGGTCAGGAGTTGGTGTGTGAGATTGCTTGCATGCTGGATACTTATCATCATGTTGTCCAGGTATCTTTTAATCGGCGTATTTTTATCAACTTTTTGGAGAATCAATTCTGCATATCCCTGTATACCTGTCAGTTGATTATTGAAGTCATGCGCAATTCCTCCAGCGAGTTGGCCAATTGATTCCATTTTTTCTGCTTGTCTGAGTTGGTTTTCAATCTGATGCCGGCGTGATACATCGCGGTGGAAAAGAATGATCTCTGTTGTACCCGTTCCAGAATCTCGGGTAGGAAAAAAGGAACAATCCAGCCAATATTTACGGTCTTCAAGTTCGGGAACAATCCGGTGATAGGCTGCGGTATATTCTAGAACGGGAAGGTGTATGGGAAAGCCATGAAAGGCCTTCTTTACCAGTGGTTTAATCCCTGGTGTCATAAATGAAGGGTCGTTAAAAATGTTGTATTTGTCTAAAAGCTTTTCTTGAATAGGGGGATCAATACCTGGGGGTGGATGAAGTAAAAGGTTTGTAAATAAAAGGGATCCTTCATTTGAAAATATGGATATCCCCCAGGGTGCCTGCTCAAGTAACCTGCGGAATCGAGTGAGGGAATCCAGCAAGGCTGTTTCAGTCGTTCTTTGAATAGACACATCTTGACAGGATACCAATAATATTGAAGGCGCTAGTCTATTTATTCTGACCTTTACATCAAGATTTTGGATAGTTTCAGTTTTAATCAAGGCGAGTGTGGGTGTTTGGGAACGACCAAATTTTTCTACCAGATCCTCTATAAAAGGAGGATTGTAGTTGTATTGATGAGGTGCTGGATAAATAAATTCATCTAAAAAGAGCGGTAAATCAGGCCTAAGAATGAGACCCGATAAACTGTACATTTTACTATCGACTTTTCGAACCTGCCAACGCATGCTCTTGCGCGAACAGATCAGGTATCCGCAATCAGAAATTTCTATTGCCCCAAGGTATTGTTCCCAGTACGAGTTACAAGTTTCCATATCCTGGAAATCTGATGTATAGGAAAATTCGGGTTGGCTCATTGGGATGATGCAGTGCTCTTAGGAGGATGTTAAGGAAAAGAGAAAGAGTAAAGCAGTTGAATGTTCGGTTGCTGGTGTACCCTTCCAATTTTCCCAACGCTGTTTTATTATCCATCCGGCCTCTTGGGCCTCTTGCAGGAGAACTTCAGCAAAAATAGGGCACATATTGATGGCTGATGTATAAGAATCACCAGTGTTAGGTTCAAAGGAAAAAAGAAATTCAGGACTATTTCTATCCTTATCCCATATATAGGTGCGGCGAAATAGGCCCTGGGGTGTTTCCTGGTCAGGGAGTTTCCACACTCCTAACTTTTTTAGGCGCTGAAAGTTAATCACTTGTATGGCTAGCCAGGAGCCCTCAACGCTTGCCTCGGCAATAAGTTGGAGTATATTGCGCACTTCGTCGGTAGTAGATAAGTGCGCTAGAGAATTACCTAAAATGAGAGTCAAACCCAGGCGTTCCAGACTCCTGACACTATCCATGGATCCTTCTTGCCAATTGATCTGAAGCTGTGCTTCAGTACTTTTTTTTTGTGCCTGGTTGAGTAGGGATTTGCTGATATCTATACCTGTTCCTTGAAACCCCTTACGCGCGAAGGCAATAAGATAGGATCCTGTTCCACAGCCTAAGTCGGCAAGCTTTGAATTAGGGGGTATCAGGGGCGATAGAAATTCAACGGCCTTATCGCGAGAATCAGGAAAAATCTGGTCATAAAAGGGTGCTAGTTGGGCGTAAGGGTCTGTCATCTTCCCCTCCTAAAGGGCGAAATTTTTAATAATTCGATAGAGTGCCTGAGTACCCTGATCCCCACCACCTTCCTCCTTTAAAATCTGATACATTTTTTGGGCAAGTTCGAGGCCAGGAAAATGACAGCCGAGTTCATCAGCACAATCGAGTGCAATATCCAAATCTTTTATAAAGTATTTCACAAAAAAACCAGGTGTATAGTCACGGGTAAGCATCTTTTGTCCCAAATTCCTTAAGGCCCAACTGGATGCGGTTCCATTTTTTAGTGCTTCAAGCACTTGGGCCGTATTGAGGCCAATTTTTTCAGCAAAGGCAAGGCTTTCACATAGACCCAACATTTGACTGGCAAGGGCAATTTGATTGCAGAGTTTAGTATACAGACCCATACCCGAGCTGCCCATGTGATGGATCTCGCTTCCTAAAATTTTAAGAAGGGGCAGGGCCGCGTTAAAAGAATCAGTGGGGCCTCCGACAACTATACATAGCTTGGCTTCCTTGGCTCCCTGCTCTCCACCCGAAACTGGGGCATCTAAAAAATTGCAATTTTTCTTTTGGGCACTTTCTTGAATTTTTGCAGCGAGTCCTGGTTTACTCGTTGTAAAATCGATAAGCAGGCTCTGGGCTTGCACTTGTGCTAAGATACCCTGGGGTCCATTGTAGAGAGTATGGACATCAGTCGGTAAACCTACCAGAGTAAAGATGGTTTTGCACTGGGAAGTAATTTCTTTAAGACTACGAAATTCAGCCCCTGCGCTTATCACTTCCCTAGCTCGGCTTGAGGTGCGGTTAAAAACCCAAACAGGATATCCCTGATGCAAAAGATTTAAGATCATGGGAGTACCCATAATCCCTGTGCCAATAAATCCCAAAGGTGTCTTGCCTGGGATCGGTTGCGTGAGTGTGTGGACGGAGGAATTCACAGTGAGGAAGGGTGGCCTTTTGGGAAAAAGTTTTTTCCAATTATATCATTTCTAGAATTTTAAATCAGTTGTGTAATTTTAGCATAAGGTATCTCTCTTTTTCCTGGGAATTAATCCGAAAAACTTAAGTTTTTTAGCACTGTATTTGCTGGCTTAATAACAATAAAGGGCACCTCTAAAAATTGATGATCGTGGATCTAGACAAGGCGCACGAGTTCGAAAAACCGCAGTTTATTGGGTATAAATGAGGATTTTGAGAAGGAGTGTAACGCAGTATAGGGTCGCGAGG
>Ga0116204_1000177_pt1 | contig 33069 bp, 19 predicted proteins | sample LakKivwa52mmetaG_FD_94481 | JGI IMG/M metagenome (GOLD analysis project Ga0116204, IMG submission 94481) | Anoxic lake water microbial communities from Lake Kivu, Rwanda to study Microbial Dark Matter (Phase II) - Lake Kivu water 52m metaG | ecosystem: Environmental > Aquatic > Freshwater > Lake... | reverse complement strand
ATATACTTCAGGGCTTCCTCGCTATCCTGATTGACGTTGCAGGTGCCGGTCTTGTTATCGAAAGCCAGATCGAGCGTGATATCGAGATTGGAGCCGGAAATGTGCTGCGTCATGGCATTCTGGGCAAAGCGGGTCTCGTGGCTGTCCTCGAGGAAGACGTTCAGGCGATAATCATCAGCGTTGCAGTGCTTCTCAACGAAGGAGATGATCTTCTTCATTTTGCTGTTCATTTGGAACCTCCCACGCGGATTTTGCGGAACCTGGCTGGGGCAGAGCCATGGGTCATGCGTCCGGTTTGACCGGGCTGGCCCTTGCCACAGTTAATCACTCCGAAGGGACGCCAGAAGCGCTCGTCACAGATGGCATCGCAGGAATTCCAGAACTCCGGATTACAGGATTTGTAGAGAACTTTCTTGAGCGGACGGATGAGTTTTCCATTCTTGATCTCCCAGAAGAAATCACCTCCAAACTGAAAGTTTACCCGGTGCTGGTCGATCGAGAAGCTGCCCCGTCCCTGGATATAGACGCCATCTTCGGTATCGGCAATGAGTTCAGCCGGAGTGAGGGGCTTGGTTCCCGGCATCAGATAAAGATTAGGGATGCGGTTGATGGGCTGGTTATAGTAGTAGGTGGCACGGTTGCAGCCACGGGAGTGCTCCAGACCGATCTCCATGGCTGTGTCACGGGTGCTGCCATATTCGTTCAGGATGCCGTCTTTGATGATATGCCATTTCTGGCCGGGGACGCCATCATCATCGAAACCGGCTGTAGCCAAGCCCTCTTCCAGGGTGTTGTCTCCCACAAAGTTGACGATCTCGGAGCCATAGCGGTAGTTTTTCAGTTTCTCAGGAGTGGCAAAGGAAATTCCAGCAAAATCAGCTTCCCAGCCCAGGACGCGGTCAAGCTCGGTAGGATGACCAACTGATTCATGCATGGTGAGCCCGAGATGATTCGGATCGAGGATAAGGGTGCGACGCTGTTCTTCACCCAGGGATTCGGCTTTGACCTTGATCAGGGCTTCCTCAGCGATCTGCTTTGCTTTTTCCATGAGGTCGAGATCCACGATCCACTCCCAACCGGTGGCACGGCCACCCTCATCGAAGGTGCGGCTTTGGCTGTCGTTATCATGCACGGCAGTGGCAGTAAGCATGGGATCGATAAAGGTTGTTTTGATATCGAGGCGGGTGCCGAGGGTCGAGGCGAAGAGCTTTTCATCCTTTTGCATCATGAGATAGAAGGTTGCCTGGCGGATGCCATCAAAGTTCAGCATCATGCGGTTGACCTCCAGCATGAGTTCGACCTTTTCCTTGAGGGAAACAGCCAGGGGGTCGATGCAGAGCGGGGTTTCGTATTCCGCAATGTAGCTGCGCTCGGGGGCGAGGCGCAGGGGTTTGTTCTTGTTTACCTGAGCCGAAAGCAGAGCGGTCTGCATGGCCTTGTTGACAGTGGCTTTGACGGCTGCTTCCGAATAGACGTTGTTGTGTGCAAAGCCCCAGGCACCGTTCTTGAAGATACGGATACCATAGCCATCCACCACCTGGTTTGAAGTGTTCTTCAAACTGAGGTTGCGGAGATAGATGTGCTGGGCTGTGGTTTTTTGGATGCGAATATCGGCATAATCGGCTCCAAGCTGATTTGCTATATTCAGAGCGAGGTCCAGATATTTCATGGCGACTCCTTTGATGTTATTTGTTTACATATAATAAAAGTTTTGGGCAAAACGCATTACAACCCCCATGAATAAACCAAGGAAGAGGGCGAGGATAACGAGTTTGATCCCTAACAGGATCAGTTCTGCCTTTGCAAAGTTTGTGCGGTTTGGATTGCCATAGCTGTCACCAGCCCAGATGAATAGCAGGATAAGATTAACAACCGGTATGGCAAGCAGGATGCGCATAATCAGCCATTCCGAAACCGGAACAACGGGTGCATCGTGAATATCGAAAGCAGGGGCTGCCGGTTGGGGGCTGACCGGCTTCTGGAAGACGTCGCTGGTATTGAAATCGGGCATATTCTCTCCTAATCAAAAAGATATGGTTTATATCAATATAATACATAATTCTGTTCCAAAACCCAGTTTGGCGAACTGGAAAGAGTATATATTACACGTTTCGTTCCGTTTAAGAAAAAATATTTGCCATATCTTCTGACTGCCTTAGATTGTTTACTGGACATGATTGCACAGAAATGACATTCCATGCCGGTCATCAGATGGGATATGATAGTCGGGAGTTATGCAATTATGAAGAAGCAGAAGGAGTTATAATAAATGAAAACAGCAATATTGATCTTAGTGGCACTCTTATCTATCGGTGCAGTGTTTTCCATGCAGATGGGTGAGTTATTGAATTTGCGGGGTGATGAGATCACTCCGGAGATAATTGACCTGATAACGGCAAACAACGCCACCCTCAGCAGAACAGGTCCAAGCTGGAATTTTGGGACAAGTTCCGTACCCGTCCCCTTGCCAAGACCAGGTGACGATCCTTTTCTTGAGGATATTCCCTGGCAAAAGGACTTTAGTTCCCACATAGTTTATGATGGGACAGATCCACTTTTTTTGTTTTACAACACCCCTTCTCAACGGTTCAATATTAGCACAGACCCGGTGAATCCACTCAAGCTTCATTTTACTGTTAGACCTGAGATGGCACACTGGTATGGTACCGAGACCCTGATCATAGGTGTTTCAGATACCCCGGGACGCGATCCCAATCGGGCTTTTGCCACAGCGGTTGTGAGGATAACCGTCAGTCCCGTTGATGATCCCATCATTCTCGATTGTCCTCCCGAGTTTATCCAATATGACGATGAAGGCAACATCACTCATTACGAAATCCAGATGATGGAAGATGCTTCCCTTACGATAAACTTCCTGGATTACAATGGATTGCCATTGATTAAGACGGTGGATAATCTGAATAATCCTGCGAATTATGATTTTTTTATCACCCAGACCCAACCGATACCCTATGACGTTGAGATGGTGCAAACTCCCGCCTATGTGGGCAAGACGGTGACGTTTACTCCCAGGCCTGATTTCTTTGGTGAGGTTACTTTTACGATCACCAATGTCGATAATAATGTCAACGGCTTTTTGGATGCAAACCCAGATTTTAATACCAGTATCAACGTATTCGTTCTGAAGGTCTTCAATGAGAATGATGCACCCGTTATCCGTGCAGTTTCACCACAACCATACACTCAGGAGCTGGTTCAGTTTGAGAACAAGGTATTTTCCGTTCGCACTTTTGATGCCGATGATGAGTTTATAGGATTTGATCCTCCAAATACCGAGCTTACTTATGAATGGCGGATTACCGGCAGTGAATATGGAAGCCCGATTGACCTGATCTTTCCACACACTCTTAGTGCCGACCCAGCCAATCCCAGGGACGTTATATCCAGCATAGATTATAGCTTTGATTATCCCGGGGAATTTCAGGTAACGCTAACAGTTTCGGATGACGTGGTAACTTTACCAGTTCTGGTTTGGATTGTTACAGTCCTGCCGGCAGGTCCGGAATTTACCATCCAGGGATATCCACCGAATATCTATTATAACTCGATCGAAGTGGGATTGTTTTCGACTGCAAGTCCAAGCGCTCCGATATATTATACGTTGGACGGGTCCCTGCCGGATCAGAATTCCTTGTTGTTCAATCCAGCCAATCCAATCCAGATACTGGCATCGAATGACGATGTAATGGTAACAATAACATCCGTTTACTATGATCCTGTATATGGCCAGTCGGGAATAACTTCCCAGACCTATTATATTACTGGAACCGTGGAGACTCCCATCTTCAGTTTGCTACCGCTTCCCAATATCTATACCAGCCCCCAGCTATTGGAAATAAGCACCGGAACCGTTGGCGCAACAATCCGCTATACACTTGATGGCAGTGATCCCACCGAGACGCATGGTATTGTTTATACCGGTGCCATTCCGATAGGAAATGACAGTTCTATAAGCGTTAAGGCAATTGCCTATAAAACGAACTGGCTCACCAGTTCACCCATCAGTGGAAGCTTCATGGTAACAGGCCAGGTCAGGATTGATGAGCTTACTTTTGATCAACCCACTTCCCCCTTCCAGCATATCCTGCCCCAGGGCGCTTATCTGACCATAAATCTGACCAGTGTTCTGCTTCATCCAAACGATGCGGATACCAGATTGTATTTCACTTTGGATAACAGCACTCCGGATGAAAACTCAGAATTATATGTCGGGCAGTCTATCATGATCAATCAAAGCACAATCATCAGGTTCAGGGCTTTCCGTGATAATTGGGATCCGAGCACGGTGCGGTTCTTTGAGTTTATAATCAATGGTCAGGTCATCATTCTGAGCTATGGGCATGGCAGCGTCTTCAATCCGGATCCTTCTGTGATATACACCGGTGATACAAATGTGATGATCAACACAACCGCTCCGGCTCAGGGATCAAGGATTTATTATACCACTTCCGATGATCCGGATATTGAGCCACCAGACCCAACCGAAGCATCAACTTTCTATCCGGTGGGAGGCGTTATTCCCGTATCGCCTCTTGCACCTTATGAGATATCTTACAAACGGATAAAAACCAGGGCATATCATGATTACCTTGCTCCCAGCCCTGTTTATCAGGCAAACTATACCGTGACCGGACAGGTCTTGCCACCCGTTTTTTCTCCTCCCGGAGGTGCTTACTTCGCTCCAGTCCTGGTGTCCATTTCCAGCGCTGCTCCCGGAGCACAGATCAGATATACATATTCAGATAATTTAAGCATAGTTCCGCCCGATCCGCAAGTAAGCAATAATCCATATACAGGCAGTTTTTTGGTTCCTCTTGGCACCAGAATCATCAAGGCCAGGGTATTCAAGGACGACTGGGCTCCCAGCGAAGTGGTGACCGCCGTCTATTATGTTGGAATCTTACAGGCTCCAACCTTTGATCCTGTTGCAAGCCAGCATTTTGAGCCAATATTTGTAAGTATCAACCACAGCGATCCCGAAGCAGTGATCAGATGGGAGTATGGCACAGTGGTGCCTACATCCAGCAGCCCGATCTACTCTGCCCCGATTTATGTGGATCAGAATACTACTATCACGGCCATGGCATTCAGGCAGGACTGGGCTCCCAGTGCTGCCGTTTCAAAAAGCTATGTGATTACTGGTACTTTGAGTGATCTGACGTTTACGCCTCCCAACTATCCCGGAACATACATAAACTCTGTATTTGTAGGCATTCACCATGATGATCCCACTGCAACTATCCGCTATACTCTCAATGGAGAAGAGCCCACACTCAGCACCGGATTTGCTTATACGGGCCCATTTGAGATCGTAGCCACCACATTGGTAAGAGCCCGTGCATTCCGAAATCAATGGAACCCCTCGGAAATACTTGAGGGTCTTTATGAAATTGTGGAAACAGTCGCAGCCCCGATATTCACCCCACCCTCAGGAACTTATACAAACCCGGTTAACGTGTTTATTTTCTCCTATACAATCAATGCGAATATTCGCTATACTCTGGATGGAACTGATCCAAGTCCCAGCACCGGCACTCTCTATGTTCCCGATAATCCAATTCTTGTGGATTCAAATTCCACGATCAAGGCCATTGCTTATGTGAGCCCGGCCATCAGTTCCGTTATCACAACGGCAAACTATCAGATCACCGGATTCGTGGAAACACCTTATTTTGATCCCGCCCCCGGGGTGTATGCCAGCACTCAATTTGTGAGTATCTATTCCGATACACCGGATGCTGAGATATATTATACCCTGGATGGCTCAATTCCCAGTCAAAGCAGCTTGCTTTTTTCCGCACTCAATCCAATAGCAGTATCACAATCTACTGTGATCAAAGCCATTGCCTTGAAGACGGGCTGGCTGCCAAGCGCGATTTCCACAGCATCTTATGTGATTAATGGCCAGATAGCAACGCCGATATTTATCCCGGCTGGTGGATCATATTTTGATGTGCAAAGCGTTGTAATCAGCACCAATCCTCCCGATGCACAGATCTATTATACCACCGATGGCTCGGAGCCCACCGAAAACCCTGCCCTGCTTTTCGATCCTCTCAATCCGGTAGCCGTAGATCAATCAATGACGATAAAGGCAAAAGCTTACCGGGATACATGGCTGCCCTCATTGACCGGGCAGGCGGTATATGTATTGAATGTTTTGCCACCGTTGGTCAATTTTAATAGCGGGATTTATCCTGAACCTATCCAGATAGAGCTGACCAACCAAAATCCCGGAGCCACAATCTATTATACCACTGATGGCAGTGCACCCCTGGACGTCCCTGCCAATCTCTATACGGGTGCCTTTACGATATCTGCAAACACCCGCTTACGGGCAATTGCCTACAGAGATGGCTGGACTCCCTCTCCCGAGCTTGATTTAGCCTATGCAATTAATCAACCCTTAAGCACTCCGCAGTTTTCCGTGGCTGATCAGACCATAGCGTTTAATGAGTTTATGTTGAGCATTACGGGATCTCCTGCCGATGCACAGATTTATTATACCCTGGATGGCAGCGATCCGGATCAAAACTCTATGCTATACAGTTCCCCAATTCTGATCGACCAGAACCGGCAAATCAAAGCCAGGGCATTCAAAGATTTCCACAATCCCTCGGCAATCGGACAAGCCAGTTACTATCTAAAAGTGACAGCCCCGCAAGCAAGTTTCAACAGCGGTACCTATTACAACCCCATCAATCTGACCCTCAATACCACCACTGCCAATGCAGAGATCAGATATACAAGTGATGGCAGCGATCCGGGTAACATTGCCGGAACCTTGTATGAGAACCCTATAATGATAAGTGAAGACAGCACCATCAAAGCCATCGCCTATCGCAACAATTGGCTTAATAGTGATATCTCCACCAGTGCTTATGAGTTCACAGTAGGTCCCATCAGCTTCAATCCTCCTGCCGGAAGCTATCCTGGAGATATTGCCGTTCAGATAAGCAGCTTGAGCATTGGCTCCAGCATCAGATATACCATCAACGACCTTGCCCCCACAGTCGATAGCGGTATTCTCTATACCACCCCGATTACGATCAATGAACCAAGCACAATCCGGGCAATAGCTTACATGGGTAATCTTCCTGTTAGCACCGCAGAGGCAAACTATGTGTTCAAACTTCCGGCACCGGAGTTTTCCCATGTGGAAGGTGTCTATTTTGAAGACATTAGCCTGGGTCTGAGCACTCACATCCCCGGTGTGGATATTTATTATACTCTCGATGGCAGTGATCCTCTCACAAATGGAATGCTTTATACTGTGCCGATATTGATAAACAATCCCCAGGTCCTAAGAGCCGTGAGCACAAAACTTAACTGGGATCCCTCGGTTGTGGTCCAGGCGAGCTACCAGTTCAAAGTGGCCACCCCCGCTTTTGATCCTCCTGCCGGATTGTATGGAAGCTCTCAGAATATCGAAATCTCAACAATTACTGATAATACATCGATTTACTATACCACGGATGAAAGCACACCAACGATTGCCAGCACACCCTACACCGCTCCCGTCTTTGTGGAAAATGGTATGTTTGTCTTCAAAGCGCTTGCCACCAGAGCCGGGTGGATTGATAGCGATATCGGAGAAGCGGGTTATATCATTGGTTCTGGTTCCGGAGGTCCTTCCAACACGGTTGCCACCCCGGTTCTGTTGCCTCCCCCCGGACTATATACCACGCAGCCAAGCATCAGCATGAGCATCTCAACTCCTGAAGCAACAATCCGTTATACTTTGGATGGATCAGACCCCACCCTCGATAACGGGATGGAATATACTGCTCCCTTTGTTCTTCCTCTTGATAGCACCACAACTGTAAAAGCGATCGGCTTCCGCACCGGTTGGAACAATTCTCAAATGGCAGCAGGTACTTATATCGTAACCGGCACTGTGTCAAACCTGGTCTTTTCACCGCTGGGTGGCACCTATACCGAAGCACAAACTGTGGTGATAACCACTTCCACTGAAGGGGCAACCATCCGATATACAACAGACGGTACAGATCCCGTGGCAAATTCTTCAGTTTACACCACCGGAATAGTACTACCCAATAATACATTAACAATAATAAAGGCAAGAGCTTATAAAACAGGATGGACTTCCAGTCCCATCGAATCCGAAACCTATAACATCACTGGAACGGTGAGTTTGTTTGCCCCCGTATTTGATCCCAGCCCCGGAACTTACCAAACACCCCAGAGCGTCAGCATCACTGGAGTTCCAATGCCCTCAGCAGCAGTGATCCGCTATACAACCGATGGCAGTGATCCCACCGAAAGCTCACCCATATACAGCAGCGCATGGAATGTTGGATTAAACAGCACTCTTAACCTTAAGGTGCGGGCATTTATGACTGGCTGGATTCCAAGCCCAATCTATTCGGCAGTTTATACTGTGACCGGACAGGTTGCAGCAGTCAATTTCAGCATCCCCGGAGGAATTTATCAGACTGTCCAGAACGTGGTCTTGAGTACCACCACCCCCGGGGCGACAATTCGCTATACTTCCGATGGAAACGATCCAACCGAAGCCTCGGCAAGCTACTCCTCACCGATCAACATACCGCTAAATACGCCCTCTATGATAATCAAAGCCAGTGCCTATCTAAGCGGATGGGATCCAAGCCTCATCACAGAGCAGACCTATACTGTCACGGGTCAGATTGTTTACCAGATGCCTGTATTCAATCCAGCTCCCGGCACCTATCAGACTGCCCAGAGCATAGCGCTCAATGGCACTTCGCCTTCGGATGCCGTTATTTACTACAGCACCGATGGCAGTGAACCGACTGAGGCATCCACCCCATATACCGGAGCTATAAACATTCCGCTCAATAGCACTCTGATGATAAAAACCAAGGCATTCAAGGCAGATTGGACTCCCAGCATTACCCATACAGGTGTCTATACCACCACCGGAACTGTATCAATCCTCGACCCAGTATTTGATCCAGCCCCCGGATTATTTACCACCCCGCAGAATATTGTTATTAATACTGCGACTGCTCCAGCAGGGGCCACAATCCGATACACAACCGATGGAAGCGATCCCAGTGAAAGTTCACCAATCTACAGCGAAGCAATTCCTGTTAATACCGGACAAACTGTAAACATCAGAGCAAGGGCATTCGCCACGGATTGGCTGCCCTCATCTGTCTATAGCGGTGCCTTTACTGTTACCGGACAGGTGAGTTTGAATGCTCCGGTATTCACTCCTGCAGCAGGGACCTATACAAGCCCGCAGATAATCACGCTGAATACCCTGTCCAACCCAACCGGTGCAATCCTGCGCTATACAACCGACGGTAGTGAACCGGATGAAAGCTCATCGATATACACAACAGGTATTCCGGTAAACGGATTGATGACGATCAAGGTAAAGGCCTATCTTGCAAACTGGATACCCAGTGAAACTTATACGGCAGTCTATAACGTTACCGGCCAGGTAAGCTTCCTCTCAGAAGTATTCTCTCCAATGGCAGGAACTTATCAGGAACTACAGTGGGTTAGCATTTCTGACCAGCTCAATCCCGCTGATGCCAGTGTTTATTATACAATCGATGGTACAATCCCTGATATGAACTCAACCCTTTACACAGCTCCCATTGCATTACCTCTGAATTCCACCACGTTGATTAGAGCACGAGCCTATCAGACAGATTGGATTCCCAGCCCCGTATATAGTGCTAACTACATAATTACGGGTCAGGTTCAGTTGGATACACCGGTCTTTAATCCACTACCAGGGATATACCAGGAAGCTCAGACAGTTGCATTCGAACCTGCAATTTTACCATCCGATGCGACCTTGCGCTATACCCTGGATGGCAGCATTCCCAATTTGAACTCCCCGGCTTATACAGCACCAGTTAGTTTGCCGATGGGCACTAATACCACTATCACTGTCAGGGGCTTCAAAGGTGACTGGATCCCCAGTGAAGTTGTAAGCGGGACCTATTATCTAACCGGTCAGGTGCAATTTACTCAGCCGGTGTTTAGCCCCACTCCAGGAACCTACGGTGCTTATCAAACCGTAAGTATTAGCAGCACCATTCCGTCCGATGCCACTGTCATTTATACAATTGATGGCAGTGAGCCCACTGCTGATAACGGAACCACATATACTGGAGCTTTTGATGTTCTGGAAAACACAACAATCAAAGCAATCGCACTGAAGGATAACTGGATTCCCTCACCAATCCAGACAGCAAACTATAGCTTTGGTTTGCCAGCACCAGTTCTCAGCCTTCCAGCTGGGTCTTATGCTGGCACGCAGACGGTTTCAATAACTGTTAGCGTAGCAGACGCCAGTATTCGCTATACCCTGGATGGTTCCGATCCCAGTACTGTGAATGGTATCGAGTACAGCCTGCCGATCAATATAACCCAAAGTGCGCTGTTAAAAGCCATTGCTGTCAAACCAGGATGGAATTCCTCTTCCATCGTAAGTGCATGGTACTCAATCAACGGAGCAGTTGCAAACCCGAACTTCAATCCTATCAGTGGAACCTATTTTGCTGATCAAACTTTAAGCATAAGTACTTTCCCGCCTGATGCCACAATTCGATATACCACAGATGGCAGCAATCCCAGTCCCACCACCGGAACCATCTACACTGCTCCGGTCAGCATCACCCAAAACACCACGCTAAAAGCCATAGCCTATAAAACGGACTGGCTCAATTCTCAGGTCAGCACTGCCATATACACCTTGCAGACCGCATCACCTCAGTTCTCGCTGGCTCAGGGAACCTATACCACAGCCCAAACACTTGCCCTGTCAGTTACTACCCCTGGCGCTCAGATCCGCTATACAACTAATGGAACCGATCCCAGCACAACCACCGGAACCATATATACTGCTCCGATCCAGATCAATGCCACCCAGATGGTAAAAGCCATTGCCTACAAGGCAAACTGGAACAGCAGCCCGATCATCACAAATATCTATACCATCACCGGACAGGTGGCCAGCGTGATCTTCAATCCCGTGGGAGGCACTTATCAGACCGCCCAGAATATAGTGCTCTCCACCACTACTCCCGGTGCCACAATCCGCTATACCACCAATGGAAGCGATCCAACTGAGGCCTCTGCCAGTTACTCTGCACCCATCAATATTCCCCTCAACACGCCTTCGATCTCGATCAAGGCAAGGGCCTACCTTAGCGGTTGGGATGCCAGTGCCATCACTCAGCAGAGCTATACCATCACAGGTCAGGTGACTTTCAACCAGCCCATCTTCACACCTGCAGCAGGTACTTATCAGATTGCCCAGACAATCGCACTCAGCGCACCTATTCCAACGGACGCAACTATAAGATATACAATCGATGGAACAGATCCGACCCTGACCACAGGAACCATCTATACTGCGCCCTTCATCTTAGGCACGAGCGCTACAGTAAAGGCAATTGCTTACAAAACTGATTGGATCACCTCAGGCATTGTATCTGCAACCTACAATTTTGCAGTTACATCACCATCCTTCTCACCTCCAGCGGGATCATACTCCCAGCCTCAAACAGTAACGATCTCCTCTGTAACAGATGGTGTGACCATTCGTTACACCCTGGATGGAAGTGAGCCAAGCAGCAGCACTGGTACCATCTATGCAAACCCGGTGAACATTGCCCAGAGTTCCATCCTGAAAGCCATTGCCTACAAGGGCGGTTGGAACTCATCCCCAGTGAGTTCAGCGGTCTATGCCATCAACGGAGCGGTTGCTGATCCCGTCTTCAATCCAGTTGCAGGGACGTATTCCAGCGACCAGAGCGTTGCCATCTCTGCCTTCCCGCCTGATGCCACCATTCGCTATACTACAAACGGCATCGATCCCAGCCCCACAAGCGGAACCATATATACGGCACCGGTCAGCATCACCCAAAACACCACGCTAAAAGCCATTGCCTATAAAACGGACTGGCTCAATTCTCAGGTCAGCACTGCCATATATACCTTGCAGACCGCATCACCTCAGTTCTCGCTGGCTCAGGGGACCTATACCACAGCCCAGACCCTCACCCTCACGGTCAGCACACCAGGAGCTCAGATCAGATATACCACCAATGGCAGCGATCCCAGCCCTACAACCGGAACCGTCTATACTGCTCCAATCTCGATCAATGCCACCCAGACAGTAAAAGCCATTGCCTACAAGGCAAACTGGAACAGCAGCCCGATCATCACAAATGTCTATACCATTACCGGACAGGTGGCTAGTGTTACATTCAACCCGGTGGGAGGCACCTATCAGACCGCCCAGAACATTGTGCTCTCCACCACCACTCCTGGGGCCACAATCCGCTATACCACCAATGGTAGTGATCCAACAGAGGCCTCTGCCAGCTATAGCACGCCCATCAATATTCCGCTCAATACGGCATCGATCTCAATCAAGGCAAGAGCATATCTTACTGATTGGGTCCCCAGTGCTATAACTCAGCAGAACTACACAATCACCGGTCAGGTGAGCTTCAACCAGCCCATCTTCAACCCTGCAGCAGGCACCTACCAGACCGCCCAGAGCATCACGATCAGTGCTCCCATCCCAGCGGATGCAACTATCAGATATACTACCGATGGATCAGACCCCACTGCCACATCACCAATCTATTCAACCCCAATTCCCATTCCGTTGAATACGACCATGACCATCAAAGTACGTGGCTTCCGTGCCAACTGGACCGACAGCCAGGTATTCTCCGCCACTTATAATATCACGGGTCAGGTAACAATGACGACGCCTGTCTTTTCTCCCATGCCAGGCACATATACCAGTCCACAGCAGATTACGATTAATACAGTCACTGTTCCAGCCGGGGCAACAATCCGTTACACCACAGATGGCAGTGATCCTTCCCTGACCAATGGGACTGTCTATACAGAACCGATCACACTTGGACTGGACCAGACGCTCAATCTACGGGCCCGGGCTTTTCTTGCCGATTGGATACCCAGCACGATCTATTCTGCTACTTATACTGTGACCGGACAGGTTGTGATTCCGGATCCTGTCTTTAGTCCCGCAGCCGGAACCTACAGCAGCATGCAGTTCATAAGTCTGAACAATGCCACTGTTCCAGCAGGTGCAACACTTCGTTTCACCTTGAATGGAACAGATCCTACCCAGAGTTCGGACGTCTATCTTTCTGCTATTGCCCTGCCACTCAATAACAGCTATCAGATCCGGGTAAAAGCTTTCAAAGCCGGATGGGAAGCCAGCCCAGTCTATACTGCCAATTACCTGATCACGGGACAGGTAAGCTTCAATGCCCCTGTCTTCGACCCTCCTGCCGGGATCTATCAAACTGCCCAGCAAATCAGCATTTCAAATGAACTCACACCTGTAAATGCAGCCGTGTATTACAGCACCGATGGCAGCGATCCGGATATGAGTTCCACACCATATACAAGCCCGATCCCGCTTGGGCTTAATAGCTCAAGCACGCTTAAAGTAAGGGCTTATAGTGCAGATTGGGTTCCCAGCCCTGTCTATACTGCTGTTTATACCATCACCGGAGTAGTCCAGATGGCAGAGACGCCCTTCCTATTACCCGAAGGGATTTATACCACAGCCCAGACTCTTACTTTGGCTCCTCCAGTGCTACCCGTAAATGCCATCATTCGCTACACTCTGGATGGTAACGAACCAACCGAGCAGTCACCTGCCTATACCAGTCCCATCAACCTTGCCCTCGATACGGTTACCATGGTCAGGATCAAGGCTTATGCCGAGAACTGGATCCCCAGCCAGACCTACAGCGCTACCTATGCCATAACCGGAACAGTATCTCCGCCGGTCTTTTCGCAGCCGGGAGGTCTGTATCATGATGCCTTGAGCTTAGCGCTCGAGACCTCAACTCCGGGAGCTGAGATCCGCTACACCCTTGATGGCAGCGAACCGGATGGAAATTCCACTCTTTATGAGGAACCGATCCTGGTTCCGGAGCTGGCTCAGAATCTTCAGGTCAAAGCCCGTACCTTCAAAAGCAACTGGATCAGCAGCAGCACTGTTTCAAACACATATTCCGTCCTGCTTTTGCCGATCAACGTGCGTGCCTTCACCTATTCCGGATATATCCGGGTGCTGTGGAATTCACCGATCCAGACCCGGGTGCTCGATGGCTTCAATGTCTATCGCAAACGCAATGATGAATCGGCCTTCACCAAGATCAACCAATCCCTGATCAACACCCAGCAAAATGGCGATTATTATTACGACGACTATGCCATCCGGAACAATTACTCCTATCAGTATTATGTAACTGCGGTCTATAACGGCATGGAGAGCAATCCCAGCCAGACGACCACCATAGAATATCAAAGCCAGGATCTGACCATCAGCGATGTAAGCCACGCCTATCCCAATCCTGCTTCAACCTCCTGTAAGATCAAGATCGTGCTCAGCCGGAACGACAACGTCCAGCTTAGCATATCAATCTTCGACTTTGCCGGAAAGAAGGTGCAGACGCTGACGGTTCCCACCACCAATGCCAACCTGATCGAAATTCCCTGGGATCTTAAAACATCGGGAGGTGTCAAAGTTGCCCGAGGCACCTACTTTGCCAGGATCGCTGCCAACGACGGCATCAACCGCGCCGAAAAAGTTATTAAGATTGCCGTGAAGTAAGGGAGAGAAAAATGAGAACACATAATAAAGTAAACATGATGATCAAGCTGATCCTCGCCTTCGTCCTTGTGACCGCTGCCTTTGGGCTCTTTGCCCAGGATAACAACTCCGCTGCTGCCTATATCCGCATGGGCATCGGAGCCCGGGTCATCGCCATGGGTGAAGCCGGAACTGCACTCACCAATGACATTACCTCCGCCTATTGGAATCCGGCCGGACTGGCCAATATGAAGGACATCGAGTTCTCTTCAATGTATTTCGTCAATATGGGTTATGATCGCAACTATAAATATGCTGCCCTCGGCAAACGCTATAGCTTTGGTTCACTGGCCATAAACTGGATCAATGCCTCAACCGACGACATCGAAGGCTTTGATGAAAACGACCAGCCTACGGGTTTCTTCAACCACAACGAACACAATATCGGCCTCAGCTATGCCCATCGCTTCAAGCGCTTGCATTATGGAGCAACCACCAAACTCTACCTCTCCATCATGGAAGAAGAGAGCAAATCCGGCCTTGGCATCGATCTCGGGGCCAAATACGATATCAACCAATATGTCGTGGCGGGAGTGATGCTAAGGGATCTCTATGGCAAGGTCGGCGAGGACAAAATTCCCTATCAGTTCTCAGCCGGACTGACGGCCTATCCCTTCATCGGCATAACGCTATCGGCGGACGCCATCCAGGAAAGCAAAGAAAAGATCGTTCCTGCCTTTGGAGCCGAATACTGGACCTCCATCCTGAGGGATAACGAGGCAGATTCCAAACTCTCCGTGATCACAGTGGCTGAACGTGCCAGTTGGAAAGACCTCGTCTATAGCGCTCAGACCGGTGTCCGGGTCGGTTTCAATGATGGTCGTTTTTCCGTTGGTTCCGGTGTCCGGTTGCGCAACCTGCAGCTCGATTATGTCTATCGCATCGGAAATCACGATATCTTCAATGACGATCACATCATTTCCATGATCCTGAGGTTCTGAGATGGATAGAAATACTTCCGCCATTCCGGACTTGATCCGGAAACCCTTGATGGTTCTTACCCTCCTCTTGGTGCTGGCATCCCTTGTGGCAATTGGATTGCAGGGTGAACGCTATGCCTCCGAAGGTCTTGAATACTATCGTCGCGGAGATTACAAGACCGCTATGGAGATGTTCAAAACCGCCGATAGATCCGCGTCCGGCTCCAAACCCGAATATCATTACTGGCTGGGCAGGATATCCATTGCCCTGCAGGATAGTGCCCAGGCAAAGGCCTGGCTTACCCGCTACGGTGCTTCCGGTGATACCCTTTTCAAAGACCAGGCCGATGGTTTCCTGGAGATCCTGAACCGCACCGAACGCATCTTCGAAAAGGTCGATACCCGTCCCATGCCAACCTATATGAACAGCCGGAATTCGGATTATGGGGTTGTGGTCACCCCCGATGGGAAACAGCTCTATTTCACCTCCTTGCGTCCCGCCCGTAACGAGAAAGAAAACATCTTCCGGGCAGAGCGATTGAACAACCTCTGGGGACGCCCCTTCCCGGTGGAAGAACTCAATACCGATAAAAACGAAGCCGTTGGCTCTTTCTCAAACGATGGCACCATCATGTACCTTTCCGGAAACTACGAACGCGGTAAGATCGATGGTGATATCTACAGCAGCACCCTCATAAACGGGATATGGCAAACTCCGGTCAATATTCCGGAACTGAATTCCTCCCAGGTCGAAGCCCATCCCTATATCTTTGAAGACAAATGGATGTTCTTTAGCTCTTCCCGTGATGGTGGTTTTGGTGGCACCGACATCTATGTCAGCGAACTGCTTGATGGCACCTGGCAGAGCCCGGAGAACCTCGGAGAGATGATCAACACCGCCGGCAACGAACAAACCCCCTTCCTCCATTATGACGGCAAGACCCTCTTCTTCTCCTCCAATGCCCATGTCGGCTTTGGTGGCTATGATATCTTCAAAGCCGTTAAGATCGGAGACAAGTGGACCGACTGGTCGATCCCCGAAAACCTCGGCCTCCCCATCAATTCCACCAAGAATGAAAGACATTATTACCAGGCCAGAAACTCGGACGAGGTCTTCCTCAGCACCGATATTATGGCCGATAACTTCGAAAACATCCTGGCCGCAAACGTGGAATATGCTCCCCGTGAATATCAGATTCTGGATGAGAAAGGAGAAAAACAAAGCATTGTGGATGATGACGCTGTTGTTGCCAGAACGGATGCCGAGCAAAGCCCTGGAACCACAGATTCCACCTCAGATAAAAGTTCGGATACTACAGATCTTTCCCAGGAGCGCATAAACGAGCCGGAAGTCCCCAAAACCCCAGATCCTATCCGCATCACCGGAACCGTGCAGGATGATCTTGGCAAAGCAGTTCAGACCGATGTCCAGATCACCTGGTTTATTGAATCCGTCATTCCCGGCTCTGATCGGGAATCCACTACCACCGTCATTCCCGACCCCGATCGGGAATCCATAAAAACCCGGTACACCGAGACCGTCCCCACCGATTCTCTCGGTAACTTCCAGGTCACTGTCCCCTATGCCGACAGGTATAACCTCGTGATTAACAAGGATAAACACTTCCTCTTTTCCAAAGACCTCGATCCCGGGGAAGCAGCAAGGCATCAGAACATTGTCCAGCAACGCATGATCGAGGAAAAGGTATTTGTTTTCAACAACATCCTCTTCGATTTTGACAGCGCTGTGCTCAAAAAGGTCTCAATGCCCATCCTCAACGAGATCGTCCTCACCCTGCTGAACAACCCCGAAATCAAAGTCGAGATCTCCGGACACACCTGCAATATCGGTACTCCTGAGTATAACCTCAAGCTCTCAGACCGCCGTGCTGCCTCTGTGGTCAATTACCTCGTAAGCAAAGGTATCGACCGCAGCCGTCTGGTCTCCAAGGGTTATGGTCTCACCAAGCCAGCCGAAAGCAATGCCACCCTTGCCGGAAAGATCAAGAACCGCCGGGTAGAAGTTAAAGTAATTAAATAATCTATTGTGGACAATCCCACCTGGAGTTCAAACCGCCTGTATAAACCAACCGTTACCAGTAACTTATATGGCGGTTTGGACTTCAAGCAGCACATCCAGCCACCGTCTCCTTGGACTTCAAAGCACTTGCTAATGCTAAAGATTTACTCCTTTCTTAGCGATGCTTTGGACTTCAAGCAGCACAACAAGCACTATGAACCACTGTTTGAAGTCCAGGACGCCCTTTAGTTTACTGGTAATAGATAGCTTATCCAGGCGTCCTGAACTCCAAATCTCAGCATGAGCCAGCCAATCATTAAACCCAATCTTGCCATCATCGTTGCCATGGATAAAAACAACCTGATTGGCCGGCAAAACCGTTTGCCATGGCGCATTCCGGAAGATCTTGCCTATTTCCGGACAAAGACGCTTGGCCACTATGTTCTCATGGGAAAAAACACCTATCTTTCACTTGGAAAACCACTTGACCAGCGCACCAATATCATCCTCAGCACCGATCCCTCATTCAAGGTACCGGGTTGTATCGTCTGTCCGGATATCTCCTCCGCCCTGGAGTATGTCGGATCCGATCGCTGTTTCGTGATAGGCGGAGCCAGGATCTTCCAGCAATTTCTCCCCCTGGTTGCAAAGCTTTTCCTCAGCCGGATCGACCATGATTTTGAAGGCGACACCTATTTCCCCCAGCTCGATCTAAAACAATGGAAACGTAAATATTATGAACAGCTTAGCACCAAAGACGGCTACCAGCTATCCTTCAATGAATATGAAAGGAATGGCAGCGAACAGGAGTTTAAAACGCCATCGTAACCCATATATAATCAACAAGTTATAGAACGCCGTGGACTTTTCATGGAAGCAGTACGCCTTGGAGTTCAAGACGCCTACGCATGCTATCTATAACCAATGATTTATGGGGCGTCTTGGACTTCAAGCAGCACTCTCGCGCAAGGGGATGGAATTCCTTCATGCAAGCCCTATTAGCAAACTCCTCTGTTTGAAGTCCATGCTGCCCGCAAACTCGTTGCCAAATGTACATTTACTCAGGCAGCATGAACTCCAAATCTTGAAACTCCAAAACTTGAAAACTCCAAAACTCTAAAACTCCAAAACTCTAAAACTCTAAAACCCTTGACAACAATATGGCTTTTTTTATCCTTGCAATCGTTCGTAAAAAATAGAAATGATAAGATAAACTTAGTGGAGATAGCAATGAGGAAAATGGCTTTACTGATCGTCTTCAGTATCATACTCAGCTACTGCTTTGGAGTTCGCAGGGCTTTGGTGATCGGAAATTCTGATTATGGCAAAAATTCTCTGCGGAATGCCGTGAATGATGCCCGGGACCTGGCAAAGGCCTTGAAAGAGATCGATTTTGAGGTGACCCTGGTCACGGATGCCGATCTTCGCAAGTTCGAGACCAGCGTCAGTGGTTTCACTGCATCAATCCGTCCGGTGGATGAGGTTCTTTTCTTCTATAGTGGGCATGGGGTTCAGTATAATGGTGAGAATTTTCTATTGCCAGCCCGCAGTGAGATCGTCAGTGAAGTGGATCTGAAATATGATGCAATCAGTGCAAACCGCATATCCGAACATCTCCAGAAGGGAATGGTCTCGATCATGATCCTGGACGCATGCCGTGACAATCCATTCCGGGGGATCCGTTCCTCCGAAAAAGGCCTGGCGGTTATGCAGGCCGCATCCGGAACCCAATACATTATGTATAGCACTGCCAGTGGCAAAACATCCAGTGATGGCGATGGCAGGAACAGCCCATTTACATCTGCTTTGCTCAAATACATCCTGAGACCTGGAATGGAGATCACAGATGTCTTCCGCAATGTCTCCAAAGAAGTGCGGGAGCAAACCCACAACCGGCAGACCCCCTTCATCTATGGCTCGCTGGATGAATACTTTTATTTTGCCAAGGCCAAACCCATGGAAGAAAAGCGGCCACCAGTCATACCGCTTGAACCGGAAAAACAGCCAATGCAAATCATCAAAGAAGAACCAGTTAAACCGATGACAGAGAATAAACCGGTTCTGATCCCAGAGCCATCAAAACCGCTTACGCGTCTCAGTATTCTCGCCAAAGGGGTCAAACCCCAGTCCCTTGTCCTGCGTGAAACCGCCAAAGGCAAGATCAACATCAAGGATCCAGCCAAAATCGAGCTTTCCGAGGGTTCATACACCCTCAGTTTTGAGCAGTGGGGCTATCATAACTACACAAGCAACTTTGGATTAAACGCTGGTGAGCAAAAGGATATTTCTTTTACCCCCACTCCGGTCAATGCCCGGCTGATGAACCGCTATAATAGCTGGAACCTGCAAAAGCAGCTTTCCATAGGCACCTCGCTGATCACCCTTGGAGCAGCAGTTTTGTTCAAACTCATGGGTGACAGTGACTATAAGAAATATCAGGATGCTACCGACAGGGACGCAATTGTGAAATACCGTGATAGCAGCCAGACCTATCAAACCCTGTTCTATACCTCGCTTTCCACCCATCTCATCTCAGATGCCTGGTGGTTCTATACCCGGGGAAAACGCAATTCCCTGCATAGTGAGATCCGCAGTGAAATGCAGCAACCCGCTCCGGCAGGAAAGTGAGGTGATGATTATGAAATACTGGATTATTCTGCTAATTCTATCCATGCTTGTTATCGGTTCTTGTTATAAATATGATAACCCTCTAGATCCGAAAAATATTCTTTTAATTTTAAGATATGGAGAGATGATTCTAGTTCAAGGTGGAACTTTTAACAACGGCACATCCAATGTTACTCTCTCCTCTTTCTACATTGACAAATACGAAGTAACGCAGGCCAGCTATCAATCGGTGATGGGGACGAATCCTTCGTACTTCAGCGACTATCCAAATCGCCCTGTAGAAGGTGTATCTTGGTTCAATGCTATTGATTACTGTAACCGGCGGAGTATGCAGGAGGGTATTACGCCCTGCTATAGCTACAGCACTTATGGCACCAATCCCAGCAACTGGCCTGCAGGGTGGAATACAGATTATAATAACCACACCAATGTTAGCTGTATCTGGACTGCTAATGGCTATCGTCTTCCAACAGAGATGGAGTGGATGTTTACCGCCAAGGGTGGTAACCAATCCCAGGGTAACACCTATAGTGGCAGTGATACCATTGACAATGTGGCATGGTATGACTCAAACTCGAGTAACCGGACTTGGGATGTGGGACTCAAGGCTGCCAATGAACTTGGTACCTTTGACATGAGTGGCAATGTCTATGAATGGTGTTGGGACAGTTACGGAAACTATCCCAGTGGTAACCAGACCAATCCTACAGGTGCCACCAGCTGGTCATACCGTGTGATGCGGGGCGGTGGCTGGATCCACTTTGCCGACGGTTGCACAGTTTTCCGTCGGGACACCTATCTTGCGACTAACACGAGTACCTATATAGGCTTCCGCTGTGTCAGGATTTCCCCTTGATTTTTGTTTTTTGTCCTTTTTGCCTTACAACAAAATCTCATCAATTCAAGGCCTCTTCGATGGCTGCAATCACATCTTTGTCCAAAGGAGCAGTGGCAGAGCCAAAGCGATTGATGATAGTCCCCTCCCTGGAAATGAGGAATTTATTGAAATTCCAACTGATTTTCCCACCGAAATCCGGATTGCTTGCTTTATCGGTGAGATATTTATAGAGCGGATGAATATTTTTTCCGGCAACCGAGATTTTTTCAAACATCGGGAAGGTAACTCCGAAGTTTAAGCGGCAGAAGTCCTGGATATCCTCATTTGTACCGGGTTCCTGATGCAAGAAGTTATTTGCCGGGAAGCCCAGAACCACAAGTCCGTCATTCTCATAGCGATTATACAATTCCTGTAATCCATCGTATTGCTTTGTGAATCCGCATTTACTGGCAGTATTGACAATCAGCAGCACTTTGCCTTTGTAAATCTCCAATTTTACATCTTTACCATCAATGCTTTTCATGCTAAAATCATAGAATGATGTTGCAGTGAGCATGGTGATACCTCCTATCAGGATCAGAATCATGACTATATGTTTGAATTCGTAGCTGTTTATATTAAACATTCTTTCTCCTGCCTGCATATCAGGCCTATGTTTGTAAATATTATATTTTATCTTCATTACCCGGGACAATATACTGTCCTACAATTTGATAGACAATCCCAGCACGGCATAATTAAACAAGGCAAAGCCATACACCTCATCATTATCGGCCCCACCTTCCAAAATCCGATAACCGGCTTTTAATGACACTTTTTCGTTGATATTGTAGATCCCCGCCAGCAGGACATCCTCTGCTCTGCCCTGAGGAGCAGCGAGCGCATCTCCTTCAAACAGCAGGGCAAGCCGATCAGAAAAACTATGCTTATAGCGGAAATTGATAATGGGGACAAAACCTACATTCGTCTTCCTGGCAGATAAACCACCAGCTTTCAGGGCTATTTTTGCATCCCTGATCTTGGCTGTAAATCCCAGGCCAAGTTCATTAACTGAGTTCTTCCAGAAATCATAACGATAGGTCAGGCGGTAGGAATTGAACTTATAGGTTCCGTCGATGTTTGTATTAGCGGGAAAAAGCAGCCCGGCAAAATCGATTGCCTTATCCGGTTTACCGGAAGAATTGACTGTGAGTGGTGCGTAAAGAGCTGATATGGTGTGTCTTTCACCAAAAGTCTGATTTATCCTGATCCGGATGAATGGTTCCAAATCTGCGGAAAAATCACTCGTCAGCGAAAACCTCGTTCCCGTATCCCCGGGTATTCCAACGTCATTCATTGAGTTATGAACAAGTCCTGATTCCAGCTCCAGGCTGGTATTGGCATATACAAGACTGACCCAAACTATAAGCAGGGACACAAGTATGAGCATTCTATGTTTTTGGATTAATTCCATTTTTATCTCCTATTGGTCAATAATAATTATTGAATATACACTTATAATATAGTCAAAAATCTATCTGAACCCAGAAAATGAAACAAGAATCATGTCAATAACACACCGCTACTTATTGTCTTGAGCTATTTGAGCTGCATTTCTTGGGTCCATCCCAGTTTGCATAAAGGCCAGCCAATATTGAACAAGATTTACCGCACTTGCGACCGAAAACAAAACCTGCTGTCCCTATAGCATAACTCCCATATCTATCAACGCATTATCATGCCATGCTTCTAAGCACTACGGTACCATTACGGTACCACTACGGTAGCACTACGGTAAATTACCGTAATGCTACCGTAGTGGTACCGTAATGGTACCGTAGTGCTTAGGGAGAAGTGAGCAATCTCACCAGATGCCTTGGCTCATTGTGCTTTCATACTGGTTTGTCTGCATAGGATGGTTCGACGTTTTCTTGAAAGCTGCAGAAAGACATCAAATCGTATAGTATTATTGGCATGTGTCTTACAGCACGAGATCAGCTCATTAAAAATAGCTTTGATGGCTTCAGTGGATCTTGATTATCCATACGAAAAAACCGGGGGAAGATTGGGGTTTGAGACTTTAACGGTTGAGCAGTTCTTCATGGGCTATGCATCAAACATCGCCGGGTATTGTCCCAATCAAGATTGAAGCCATCCAGATATCTGATATTTGATCGATGGGTGACAGAGAATGCAAAGGTGGTGAAACTAACCGTTAGTAAGAAAAGAGGGTGAGTATTAGTGAATGATGGCTAATCGACGGTAATGGTAACCCGATTTAAGGCGAAGCTTGAGAATGTATATACCGTTGGGCAATGATGCATCCTCAAGATATATAGTGAGATGGTCCTCGTATTGACTATATGATAAAGGTGTATGATATACATTCTGACCCCGCAGATTGTAGAGGACGGCCGAGAGAATCATGTCTCCGGGTGTTTCTGTTTTTATGGAAAGCTGGTTTCGAATGGGATTGGGATATACCCTGAAGGATGCTTGGGGAAGTGTTGGCTCGTTCAATCCAACTGGATCGATGCTGAGCTGGGTGAAAAAGAAAGATCCCGGAGCATTTACCGGAGCGCTGGCGTTGCGTCCGGAAAGGTCTTCAGCCACAAAATAGTACTGCAATTCCTCGCCATCTTGCAGACCGGGAATAACTGCTTGATAAATACCGGGTTGATCTCCGGCTGTCAGAATCAGGGATTGCCAGTTGGGTTGAAGATTGCTTCTGTACAGGACTTGTAATGAAGCAGGCACAAGAGGGTGGTTGCCGTATGATTTGATATTGACCTCTATGCTGAGTTCATCCGAGGTCAGTTCAGTGATCACTGGAAGCGGAATGTGGGTCAGGCGCAGCATTTCGCCATCAGCAATACCCATAGTTCGGCAATGAAGTGCATCGTAATAGTACCAGGAACCGGGAAAACCGATGACTTCGTATCCCGGCATAGCGTCAATATATGTCTGTAAAGCTGTCTGGTCTGCATCAATGCCAAAGGTTGGAACAAAAACACGGTTGTTCAGGATCAGCGAATTGGTGTAGGCTGCTGCGTCATTACCGGAATAGGTATCACAAAAGATGCGCAGCACCCGGTAGGGATTGCCATAACAGTTGGTTTCCTGGCTGAATTGACTGGCGACGCTCTCAGCTCTGGAATACTCTGGATGCCAGCTTGGTAACTGTTTGACCAGAACGGTCTCTTCATTTAAGAATTTGGCCCAGCAATCGATGTGCTGGATGCCGTGGAACTCGGGATTGATGGTAAAGCGGTAGTCTGCAAGACCCAGGGCAGAAGATGCAAGATCGAGGAATGCATCAGAATTCATCAATGGGAAGTTTTCGTTGATCATCTGGGCTGTGGAATAGGCAATGCCATAGCCGTCCGTCATAAAGTTGCCACCTGTTAGGTAGGCCGGGAATTCGATCAAAGGCATTTGGAAGTAGGTGCTCAGGATGGAATTGACCTCATCATCAAGTTCATAGGGTCGATTATCTTCTCGTCCGGGAACCCAGGGATAGCCATCAAAGATGGGATCGAGGATTGCCAGGTTCTCATCATCCTGGAAGACGGAATGCGGGCCCCAGTCACGGGTCCAGTGGCTGTTGGTGGGGGCAATTATAAACCTGCACATGCCAAGATTTACATTACCAGCGCTTAAGGTACTGATGGCCTGGTTTTGGGCTGCTTGATTTTGGACGAGGATATAGACAGTATCGGAGGTGGAAAAAGAGCGGATTAACTGAGTGGAAATGCCAAAAGGATGACGGATTAGAACTCCGCGCATGGGTTCCCATTCTGCAACAGCACGGTTAGTGGCCAGCAGACTGGAAATCAGGAGAAGAGGAAGGATGAGTAGATATGAGAAATACCTGAGATGTTTCACGTGAAACATCAGCTCAGGCCTCGGCCAGTCCTCGCTTGTAGGCGTGATACTTCTTGTTCAACTCCGCATCTTCCAGAGCCAGGATTTGAACTGCCAGCAGGGCTGCATTCTTGACTCCATTGATCCCAACTGAAGCGACAGGCACGCCGGGAGGCATTTGGGCAATCGAATATAAGGCATCCACACCATTTAAAGCACCGGATGCTACGGGTACTCCAATCACGGGCAGAACTGTATGTGAGGCAACTACTCCTGGCAAATGGGCTGCCATTCCGGCACAGGCAATGATCACCTTGATCCCGTCTGCTTCTGCTTTTTTTGCAAGGGCAGCGGTTTGATCGGGTTTTCTGTGGGCAGAGGAGACCAATAACTCGCTCTCTACCCCAAAGTCATTCAAGGTGTCCTGGATGGGACGGCAGATATCAAGATCGGACTTGCTGCCAACAAAAATACGGACTTTGCTCATGTATATACTCCTGCTATTTGTTCTGTTGCTGCTCTGGAAGTACGGTCAGGGATCTGTGGATCTCTTCTGGGCTGGTGGCAGTGCTGAAGCTTTCCAGAATCACAGGATTCATAATCAGCTTGGAGATGTAGGAAAGCGAGAACAAATGCTGTTTGTCGTTGTGTAACAATAACATAAAGAAGATATTGACGGGTTTGTTGTCTGGGGCATCAAAGTCCACTCCCTCGGCTGAGCGTCCGAACAAAATGCTGGGGGCTTTTATCTTGGATGGGTGCAGATGACGGGGGTGCAGCAGGGCAACTCCATTGCCAATTGCGGTGGAGATCAATTCTTCCCGGGCGACCACCACTTCATATAACCAACGGGCATCACGGACGAGCTTGAGGTCTTTGGCTTTCTCGCTGAGGATGCGGATGGCGTCATACTTGTTCTCTGCTTTGAAATCCAGGAAGATATTTTCCGGGTTCATGTATTCTTCAAAATGACAGATCACACGTTTGAGTGCGAGCATTTTTTCCTCGTTTTCTGATAGCCGTTCCAGCCATTCATTGAGCGAGTCTTCATCAATTTTGATGTTTTTTCCTACGACTTTGCTTTCGAAGACGTTCGCATTTATCATCTCCTGGATAACGCGTTCGGATACCTTTAACTTCTTGGCAGCGTCTGCTTTAGATATATACTTCTTGGCCATAATCCATCCTCCCGGATCGGTAATTACCTATTATTTTCTCATGATTCTCTAAGGTTTATCTTGACAATTAGCATAATTTTCCTGAGTATGCCTTTATGGTCAAGATAAATATTTTAATCGTGTGCACCGCCCTTGTATTAGGAGCTTGCGCCTATTCTGTTTTTTCCAATGTTTATCCGCATTTGAAGCGGATCAGGATCGCCGCATTTGACAATCAAAGCAGTGAGTTCGATATTGGTGAAAAGACCATGAATGCACTCAGCACCTCCTTCCGGGACGATGGACGTCTGCAACCTGTAACCCAAAGTCCGGATTGTCTTCTGGAGGGTTCTTTGCTCTCTTATGAGGAAAAGATCTATAGCTTCGATGCTGCCAACAACGTTCAGGACTATCAGATCAGGATCACTTTCAGCATCCTGTTCACAGATCTCGTCCGCAATGAGACGATCTTTGAGAACAAGGCCTTGACGCTTACAAGCTTCTATGCCGTCTCCGCTGAGAGCACAAGCAAGAACAAAACCAAGGAAGAGGCTGTCGATGAGATCCTCGACAATCTCTTTAAGAACATAATGCAGAATTCACTGGAGAATTGGTAATATGCTACGTTTGAACCGTCATTTGGCTTCCCTGGGATTGGGTTCACGCCGTAAGGTGGAAGAGCTCATTCTGGCAGGCCGGATCAGTATTGATGATATTGTCTGCAAAGACCTTGCCACCGTGGTCGATCCTCACAAAAGCAGGATCTGTATGGATGGAAAGCTGCTCGAACCCCAGAAAGACCTGCATTATATCATGCTCAACAAACCCAAGGGGTATATCGTCAGCCGCAGTGATGAAATGCACCGCAAGACGATATATGACCTGCTGCCCGATCTCTTCCAGGATTGTTCCTATGCCGGACGCCTGGATAAAGACTCGGAAGGACTGCTTTTGATCACCAATGATGGAGATCTCATCCAGGCCCTGACGCATCCCTCCAGAAAGGTGGAAAAGGTCTATCGGGCTGAGATCGACCGTCGTTTGAGCCATTCCCAAATTGAAGAATTGCGCCGGGGGATCATGCTTGAAGGGAAGAAAACCCTTCCTGCCGGAGTTTATGTAAAAACCAGCAGTGATTCGGGCTGTGTACTGAAGATGGTCATCACGGAGGGGCGCAAACGTCAGATCCGACTCATGCTGGAGGCGGTTGGAGCTCGGGTAAGCTCGCTCAAACGTTTGCAGTTTGGCATCTTGAAGCTGGATGATCTGCCTTTGGGAAACTGGCGTTCGCTAACTGTTTCCGAAGTGCGGTCACTGAAGATTTCTGTCGCAGGCAAGAGCACTACTACCGAAAAAAAAGATAACAACAAGGATATAAAATGAAAATCGGGATCATCGGCCTTCCCAAAACCGGAAAGACCACCATCTTCAATGCGCTAACCCGCAGCAACCATCCCACCGACAAATACATGCAGGTCTCGGATGAAGCAAATATCGGGGTCGTGCAGGTCACGGACGAACGCATCACCAAACTTTCCGGGCTCTACAAACCCAGGAAAACCATCTATGCCCAGATCGAGTATCATGACTTCCCCGGCATCTTTGCCCAGCACAGGGAAAATCCCGAAAATGCCCTCTACAACGAGATCAAAGCCATGGAGGGTTTTGCAGTTGTCCTGCGTGCTTTTGACGATCCCGAACTGGACGAACTCTATGGCAAGGCCGATCCCCGCAAGCAGTTTGACGACTTCCTGGCCGAGATGATCATCAGCGACCTGATCGTGGCAGAAAAACGCCTCGAGCGTATTGAACTTGGCTACAAAAGAGGTGTAAAAACATCAGCCATCCAACAGGAGGAACGCCTGCTGCGAACCATCTGTGAAAACCTGAACAACAACATCCCCATCCAGAAGATCGAGCTCAGCAGTGAAGACCACAAGGCCCTGCGTGGTTTCCAGTTCTTCAGCCAGAAACCGGTTCTGATTCTGCTCAATTGCTCTGAGGAGGGTTTATCGGATATGCAGAAATATCGTGCATACTTTCAAGACAGCGGTTTCCTTTGTGAACCCATTGCCGGGAAGTTTGAGGAAGATCTCAGTACTATGGAAGCAGAGGAGGCGGTAATGTTCATGGAGGATGCCGGGATTGATGAGTCTGCCCGGGAGAAGCTCAATCATCTTTGCTACCGTCTGATGGGCTATATCAGCTTTTTCACAGTGGGTGAGGACGAAGTGCGTGCCTGGACGATCGAGCAGGGCGATAATGCTGTGACAGCAGCCGGAAAGATCCATTCCGATCTTGCCCGTGGCTTCATCCGGGCTGAGACCTTTCTCTATGATGACCTGATCCGGTATGGCTCGGAAAAGCTACTCAAAGAAAAGGGTCTTTTCCGGCTCGAAGGCAAGGAATATATTGTCCGGGATGGAGACATCATCTCTGTCCGTTTCAGTGTTTAGCAGGAGGAGGTTCTATGGCCACTACCCGTAAACCAGTTAAAAAAGCTGTGAAGAAGACCACCAGGAAGACCACCAAAAAAGGTCTTGGCATCTGGCAGCGCCGTCTGATTTGGGGAGGCATCGCCATTCTGGCATTGCTAGCCTTTTTATCTCTTACCAGAGGAAAGGCATCGATCACAGAAGACATTGCTCTTCTGAAAGGTGATTTCACTCAGATTTGGGGTTCAAACTCCAATTTTGCCAATCCGATCGGCCGTTTTGGGGTACTGATCAGCTTTCCATTGGTCTATAGCTTTGGTTTTTTCTTTTCCATGATGTTTTCGCTGATCCTTTTGGGATTTGCCTGTATGTATTTCTTTTATCCCCGGGCAGAGACCCTGAAGCTGCGCACCTATCTTTTTGTGCTCGAGCTTATTATCTGGCAGACGCTGCTGGTATCCGGTGGCAAAAATGGCAGCACTGCCAAGGTGCCATACCTGCTTTGGATCACCCTCAGCGGTATTTTTAAACCTCTTGGAGCCGGAATTATCCTCGTAGGTGCATTTATCTTCATTGGTATTGCCTTGTATGGCGTGGAACGTCTCAAACAGAACTTCCGCGAGTGGAAAGAAAGCACCGAACGCTGGCAGGAAGAACGTGAAAACCTTGACAAACCCATCAAAAAACCGGATAAACCAACCACCATCAACCAGTTTCAGGAAGATCCAGTCCCCACCCCCAATATTATAGATCACCAGCGCGAAAACCAGGTCCCCAAAGACCCGGATAAAAAGCCGGATAAAAAAGGAAATCAGGAAATCTTTGAACCCATCCCAAGTCCCCAGCGCAAGCCCCTTGCCAAAGATGCAAACCAATCTCCAGATGAGGAAGAAGAGGACGATCGTGAATACCTCATGCCTTCCATCAGCGATTTCCTGGAAAGCCCCGTCAAGCTCTCGGATAAGGACCGCAAGGAGATCGAAAACCAGATCCTGAGCACCTCCAAGATCCTGCGGGACAAGCTGGCAGAGTTCGAAGTCGAAGCCGAGGTCATCAACGTCAATATCGGCCCCATCATCACCCAATATGAGCTCAAACCCGCAGCTGGCATCAAAGTAAGCAAATTTCCCTCGTTGGCGGATGATCTTGCCCTGGCCATCAAGGCCAAAAGCATCCGTGTTCAGGCCCCCATCCCCGGGCGTGGTCTCATCGGCATCGAAATTCCAAACCTGGCCCGGGACATGATCTACCTGCGGGACATCCTGCTTTCTGATGACATGCGAGCCCAAAACTCCAAGCTCGCCTTTGGTCTTGGCAAGGACATCTCCGGGAAGCCGGTTGTAACCGATCTCACCAAGATGCCCCATCTCCTGATTGCAGGTGCCACCGGAAGTGGTAAAAGCGTATGTATCAACACGATAATCATGAGTTTGATCATGCGCACCAAGCCGGATGAACTGCGCCTGGTGCTGATCGATCCCAAGAAAGTGGAACTGGCGGGTTACAACGACATCCCGCATTTGATCAACAGCGTCGTCACCGATCCCGACTCTGCCCTCGAAACCATGTATTGGGCAGTCAAGGAGATGGAGCGTCGTTATGAACTGCTCCAGGAAGTGAAGGTGCGAGACATCCTGGGCTACAATGACAAGGCCGCAGAACTGAAGGAATATGATCCCCTGCCCTACATCGTGATTATCATCGACGAATTTGCCGATCTGATCATGACCTCCGGCAAGGATATCGAACTTCCCATCACCCGTCTGGCGCAAATGGCAAGGGCCGTTGGCATCCATCTGATCCTGGCCACCCAGCGTCCTTCCATCAAGGTCATCACCGGTATCATCAAAGCCAATTTCCCAGCCCGCATTGCCTTCCAGGTTTCCTCCCGGGTGGACTCCCGGGTTATCCTGGACATGATCGGAGCCGAACGCCTGCTCGGACAGGGAGATATGCTCTTCATTCCTCCCGGAAAAGCCCAGCCGGAACGCATCCATGGTGCCTATGTCTCGGATCATGAAATTGCCCGCACCTGTGATTACCTCCAAATGCAACCCAAATCCAAATATGACTTTAGCATCACCACCGCCGACGTCGGCGAGATTGATATGTTTGATTATGATGATGAATATTTCCCCGAGGCAGCAAAGCTTTGCGTAAACTCAAACATGGCCTCGGTTTCCATGCTCCAGCGTCACTTCAAAATCGGCTATGCCCGGGCCGGACGTCTGATCGATATGCTGGAACGTGCCAGAGTGATTGGCCCCCACCTTGGCAGCAAATCCCGTGACGTTTTGGCCACCAAAGAAGACCTGATCCACATGGGAGTGATAAATGAAGACTGATTTTATGAACAAGGCATTGCACATTTGTAGCATAGCATTCCAATGCCTGGTGCCTTTTAAAACCCGGCAAACTGATTCCAAAAAGCGGAGCGGGATCGGAATCCCACTCCAAGAAACACGATTGGAATCGTATGCTACAACCTTCCTGCTCCTCTTCCTTCTCCTCGCCTCTCAGTTATATGCAGCCCCAGCCGATGATATCTACAAAAAGCTGGAGAACTCATACAAAGGCCTCAGTTCCTGGCAGGCCAACGTCAGCCAAACCAACTATTTCAAGCAGATCAACACCAGTACCACCTTCACCGGCATGATCTATTTCAAGCCCGGACGTCTGCTCGTGAACTACACCAAGCCCTATTTGCAACGCATGCAGATTCAGGAGGGGGTCGTGACCATCTATGACTCCCAATCCAACACCATCTTCCGCACTGCCATGCTCCCCGAGTTTGGCAAAATGAACCCGGTCGAGATCCTCCAGCACTACTGGAAAATCTCCAAGGTCAAGATCACCAAAACCGATAAAAACAACAGCTATGTGAACTTAATCCCGGAGAAAGATCAGCTCATCCGCTCCATGGATGCAGTGATCCGCAGCTCGGACGGCATCGTCCAGGAACTCAGTTACAACGACTTCAACGGTAACAAAGTAAGCTATAAATTTACCAACATCAAGCGCAACCAGTCCATTTCCGATGCCCTCTGGAAATATAAGTATCCGGAAAATGCGCAAGTTATAGAGAGGTGATAAGATGATAGCACTCATCATGGCAGGTGGAGCCGGAACCCGTTTCTGGCCGGAGAGCCGCAGGTCTTTACCCAAGCAGTTTCTCAAGGTCACCGGCGAGCGCTCCATGCTCCAGCTCACGGTTGACCGCATCCAGTCCAAAATCCCCATCCGGGATATCTATATTGTCACAGCTGCCTCCCAGGTGCCTTTGGTGCAGGAACACCTGCCGGAGCTGCCTTTGGAAAACATCATCATCGAGCCCTTTGGCATGAACACCGCCCCCTGTATTGCGCTCTCAACCTATTATCTGATGCAAAGATACCCTCTGGATGAGACGGTGCTCGTGCTTCCGGCCGATCACGTTATCCGGGATACCGGTGCATTTTTGAGCGGACTGGATACAGCCGAAATCCCAGCCCGGAATGGGATGCTCGTCACCTTTGGCATCGTTCCGGACTATCCTGCCACCGGATATGGCTATATAGAAGCAGGACAGCCAGATCAGGATAATGTCTGTCCCGTTACCCGTTTCAAGGAAAAGCCCGATCCCGAGACCGCTGCCAGTTTTCTGAGGCAGGGTAATTTCTTCTGGAACAGCGGAATGTTCTGCTGGACCCTGGCCACCATCCGCGAAGCTTTTGAGACCCACACTCCTGCCATGGTGCAGGTCATGACGGAGATCCGGAAACTCTGGCAAGCCTCTGGCACCAATGCCAATATCGATGAGCTCTATCGCCAGATGCCAAAACAGCCAATTGATATCGCAATCATGGAACCAGCGGCAAACAGAGTGGTTATTCCGGTTGATATCGGCTGGAGCGATGTCGGGGGCTGGAAAGCGCTTTCCGAACTCGCTTACGGAGATGAGCAGGGGAACTTCTTCCAAAGCCCCGGACTTGCCATTTCTGCCAGGGATAACTATATCCGCAGCAATAAGTTCACTGCGGTGATCGGACTCGATGATATCTGCGTGATTGAGACCCCGGATTCACTTTTGATCACCACCAAAGCCAAAGCCGAAGAGGTGAAAAAAGTGGTGGATATGCTGGCAGCCAAAGGACGGGATGAACTGCTGTAGCACAGGATTCCAATCCTGTTTCTTGGGTCGGTTCTCGGAAACGACCCGCTTTTAAACCACCTCCCGCCAGCTTGCTAACTGAAACTCGATAAAAGAAATAGTTATATAGTTGTGATGAGCCTGTGCCTTGAAAAAGACCGCCCATCGGAATGATCGGTCACAACAGCATTGGACTTCTAGCAGCACACCCGACCCCTGGCTCAAAGCAGTACTAATTGCTGACAGGTACAAACCTGTGTTACAGACAGGAATAATCCTGTGTTACAGAGCTACGCTGTGCATGCGAAGCATCTGTAACATAGACAAATGTCTGTCCTTATACCAGCAAGCTAAGCCAAAGCTGACAGGTACAAACCTGTGTTACAGACAGGAATAATCCT
>Ga0116204_1000174_pt1 | contig 33167 bp, 33 predicted proteins | sample LakKivwa52mmetaG_FD_94481 | JGI IMG/M metagenome (GOLD analysis project Ga0116204, IMG submission 94481) | Anoxic lake water microbial communities from Lake Kivu, Rwanda to study Microbial Dark Matter (Phase II) - Lake Kivu water 52m metaG | ecosystem: Environmental > Aquatic > Freshwater > Lake... | reverse complement strand
GCGGCGCGGCGGATCGGTCCCGAATCGGGAACACCTTGCGGGGCGCGGTCATCCAAATTGAGGCCGATCAGGAGATCGCCGTCGAAATCGAGACGGATGTTCCCGATCGGATGGACAAACCAGACGCTAGTCTTCACGGCGCGCGACTCCTTTCGTGGCGACGAGGTCGGCCCCCGTGCCGCAGAGATTTTTGACGATGACGTCGCCGGACTTGACCGGCGCCGGGACGCGCAGGTTGCGAAGCGACGCGGCGCACGTCCGAAGCATGCTTTTGGGGATGTCCGAAGACGTCTTGACCGAGACCATCTCCTCGACGCCGCCTTCGACGAAGACGACGGAGGTGAGAATCCGGGTCGGATTGACGACTTCCTTCTTGGCGTAGATCACGCCCCTGGCGCATTGGTTGCCGGTCACGGAGACGACCTCGCCGTTTTCGACGCGGACGTCGAGAGAACACCCCATCGGACAGGAGACGCAGGTCAGATTTCGAAGATCGCTCATTGGGATTCCTCGCTTTCCAAAGCCACGGTGATCGTCTTCGCAGCGGGGTTCTGGTCGAACCAGGTCTTCAGGAGAAGGATTTGTTCCATCTCGCCGGGCGTGAGGATCCGCTTCTTCTGACGGAGCACGACCGCGTCGTCGAACTTGACGACGACGCAATGATTCCTATACACATCCGCGACGCGGTAGCGGACCAGGACCGACTTGGCGATGTTGGCCGGTCTGACGGAAACGGGAACGGTGTAGCGAATCCCAAACCCGGTTTGGATCGAAACCGCGGCGGTTGTTTCTTGGGTCTTCGCCGACACGAAGCGCGCGGCGTTCTTCCCGGCTTCGGCGGCCTCCTGGGACACCCAGTCGACCAGGTCGTGGACATGGAGGACATTTCCGCAGGCGAAGATGCCCGGAATCGAGGTTTCGAAGCTCTCGTTGACGATGGGCCCCGACGTTTTCGGCGAGATCGCGACGCCGGCCTTGCGCGACAGTTCGTTTTCCGGAATCAGCCCCACCGACAACAACAACGTGTCGCAGGGCACGTATTCTTCCGTACCCGGAATCGGTGCGCGCGAAGCGTCGACCGCTTGCACAGTCACCCCTTCGACGCGGTATTTACCGTGGATCCGGGTGACGGTATGGGAGAGTTTGAGGGGGATGTCGAAGTCGTCCAGACATTGGACGATGTTGCGCTTGAGTCCGCCCGAATAGGGAAGGAGTTCCACGACCATCTTGACCTTCGCGCCTTCGAGCGTCATCCGTCTGGCCATGATCAACCCGATGTCGCCCGATCCGAGAATGACGACTTCCTTGCCCGGAAGATAGCCTTCCATGTTCACGAAGCGCTGCGCGGTACCGGCCGAAAACACGCCCGCCGGGCGGAAACCGGGAATGTTGAGCGCGCCACGGGCGCGTTCGCGGCAGCCCATCGCGAGGACGATCGCGCCGGCCTCGATCTGGATGAGTCCGTTTTTGGGCGAGATCATCGTCACGATCCGATCCTTGGAGATGTCGATGACCATCGTGTCGAGCCACGTCTCGATGCCGAGATCGCGGACCTTGTCGATGTAGCGGTCCGCGTATTCGGGACCGGTCAGTTCTTCCTTGAAGGTATGGAGGCCGAATCCGGTGTGGATGCATTGGTTCAGGATTCCGCCGAGTTGATGTTCCCGATCGAGGATCAGGACATCCTTTTCGCCCGCTTCGAACGCGGCGACGGCCGCGGCGAGACCGGCCGGTCCGCCGCCGATGACAACGACTTGTCTTCTTTGCATCGCGTTCATCCGAGCAACTCCTTGTCCAAACCGACGAGATACGTCGATTGTTCGCCGAATTTGGCGATTTCTCGCGGATCCTTATGCAACTCTTTGGAAAGAATTTCGAGGATTCGCGGCGAACAGAATCCGCCTTGGCAGCGGCCGCTGCCGGCGCGGGTGCGCCGCTTGACGCCGTCGATCGTCGTCGCGCCGAGCGGACGGCGGATCGCTTCCTTGATCTGCGCCAGTGTGACGAGCTCGCAGCGGCAGACGATCTGTCCGTAGTCCTTGTCGGCGTCGATCCACTTCGCTTTTTGATCGACGGGGGCCTTTTCGAAATCGGGAATCGCCTTGTTCGTCCACGCGTACGTCGCTTTGACTTTGGCGTTCAGCTTCGCCGCCACCCATTTCGCCAGGTCTTCGCCGATTGCCGGCGCCGCCGTCAATCCCGGCGATTCGATGCCGGCCGCATCGAAGAATCCCGGTGCGTCCGCGACTTCGCCCAACACGAAATCCTTGTGCTTCTCCGTCGCCCGAAGCCCGGCGAACGCGGTGATCACCGCGTGCATCGGGACTTTCTGGACGGATTTTTTGGCTTTTTCGACGACGTATTTCAACCCTTCGACCGTGGTCGAGGTGTCTTCTTTGTTTTCGATGTCGTAGGCGGTCGGTCCGATGAGCAGATTGCCTTCCACGGTCGGCGTCACGACGACGCCTTTGCCAAACGCGGTCGGCAACTGGAAGAGGGTGCGGTCCACAAGGTCGCCGACCTCCTTGTCGAAAAGACAGTATTCGCCTTTGCGCGGCGTGATCGAGAGCGGCGTTGCGGACACCTGGTTGTGGAACACGTCCGCATAGACGCCGGCCGCGTTGACGACGGTTTTCGTCTGGAACGTTCCGCCGCGGGTCTCGAGGAGGTAATGGTCCTCCTTGCGGACGACGCGCTGCACTTCCGTGCGAAACAGGAAGCGGACGCCGTTCTTCGCGGCGACTTCGGCGGCCATCAGGGTCAGTTTGAACGGATCGACGATCCCGCCGGTCGGCGCGAGGATGGCTTTGTGAACTTGGTTTGTCAAATTCGGTTCCAGGGCCCGGGCTTCGTCGCCGGATAGGATCCGCAGGCCTTCGACGCCGTTGGCCAATCCCTGATCGTACAGTTCCTTCAAACCGGCTTCTTCTTCCGGACCAAAGCAGAGGATCATCGAACCGTTGCGGCGGAAGGGCACGTCGAGTTGTTCGCAGGTCGAAGCCATCATCGCGTTTCCGCGCAGATTGTATTTCGCCTTGAGGCTGCCGGGGACGGCGTCGAGGCCGCTGTGGACGATGCCGGAATTCGCCTTACTCGTGAACTCGCAAACGTCGGTGGCGCGTTCGAGGACGCCGACTTTCAAATCGTAGCGCGACAGATTCCGCGCCACGTGGGCGCCGATGACGCCGCCGCCGATGATGATGACGTCAAACATGGTTTGGGGCCTCCTGGTCTTTCGTGTAGTCGTAATCGAGGGTTTGAATGGAAACCAGATCGTGCAGGAAGGATTCGATCATTGTTTTGTAGGCACTCCGGTGCTTGCGGAATGATTCCGCATGTTTCGTTCCTTCGTAAAGCACCATCCGCTTGGGCGAAACGCAGGCTTCGTGCAGACGGACCGTCTCGAGATAAGGAATCGTGCGGTCCGCCGTTCCATGCACGAAGAGGGTCGGCGTAAGCAGGCCTGAAACGGCCCTTAGCGGACTCACGTCTCGATAGAACGCGCCGGTGAACAGATGGAAGAACAGGCTCGACAAGCCGACGAACGGCTTGGTCGGCAGTTTGTGCAGGGTATGGATCTGATGGATCGCCAGCGTCCGCAGCTCGGCGAACGGACAATCCGCGACGACGAACTTCAGACGTGGATCTCCCGAGGCGGCGAGCAGGACCGTCGCTGCGCCCATCGATTCGCCGATGAGTCCCAACTGGAGACGCGGACCGAACCGCAGAAAACAATGATCGACGATCGCGCGGACGTCCTTATGCTCGCGAAAACCGAGCGTCGTGTTCTTCCCGCCCGTTTCGCCGTGGCGGCGCTGATCGAAGAGCAGCACGTCGTAACCGAGCGAACGAAACAGACTGGCGTATTTGATCCCGCCATAATGGGTGTGCCGGAATCCGTGCGCGACGACGACCATCTTGCGAAACGGCTGATCCTCGTTGCCGGGATGGGCGACATAGTGGCAGCGGATGTCGTAGCCGTTGGGGCCGGGCAGCCAAAACGAATGCTTCTCCCAGGACTGATACTCGTCAAACAAATCCGGCGTCCGTTCGAGTTCGATGTTCTTCGCCTGTTCGACGGTTCGCACCTTCGGAAGGGCGAGACGCCTTCCGATGTAGAACGAAGCGACCCCGACGCCCATGGCCATCGCGAAAAGAAAGATACCCAGTCCCCAGATCCACAATCCTTCCACCGCCATCACCTCGCAACGCATCTAGGGTTTATTATAACGCGAAAGCGGCGCCTTCACAACAAGGCGCCGCCAAATCGATGGATTCATCAGACGTCGATCGGGGAAACGAGGGTCGCAGGAGTCTTGGATGCGCGCTTCCTCGCCAGCGCCTCGATTTTTGGCAACCACCAAAGCGCCAGAAGCACGAGCACCGAGCCTTTGAAGAAATCGGAGATGTTGAGCGTCCACCAGATGCCGACCTCGGCCCACAGCCCGGTCAATACGGCCGCAAGCGGAATCCGCAACAGATTGCCCGCGATGCCGGTGGTCGAAGGGATCTTCGTCATCGCGATGCCGTTGAAGAAGCCGGCCCCGATGCCTTCGGCCATCATGAACGGCTGCGCGTAGCTCATCAGCTTCAAGTATTTCACGCCGTGGGCGATGCTGGTCGGATCGTCCAGAAACAGCCGCATCAATTCTTCGCCGAAGAAAAACAGCGCGCCGGACACGACGAGGGCGTAAGGGATCAACAGCGTCACGAGCGCGAAGACGCCCTTGCGGATTCTGCCGTACTGCTTCGCGCCGTAGTTCTGGCCGACGAAGACGGTGAGCGCGGTCTGGAACCCGCCCCCGATCATCCAGGTGAACTGCTCGATCTGGCTGCCGACCCGCTGCGCCGTCATGACGTCGGCGCCGTAGACGAAGACCAATCTCGCCAGATACATCGAGATCGACGTGAAAAGCATGCTGTGGAATCCGGCCGGAAGGCCGATACGGACGATCTCGCCGATCGAAGCCGGTTTGACGAGACGCGTCGAAAACGACCAGTTCCGGCGTTTTTTCGACGTGTTGTACAAAATGAAGTATAGACCAAGCGTCGTCGCCTGCGAAAGCACGGTCGCGATCGCCGCGCCCGATACGCCCATCTTGAAGACAAGGATGAAGAGCGGATCGAGGACGATGTTCATGAAGAGTCCGACGACCAGGATCCGGAAGTTGACCTTGGTTTTGCCCATGCCCTCGTAGACCGCCGAAAAGCCGTTGATCATGAACGGCACGACGAAGAGGCCGCCGACGATCCGCAAGTACTGAAGCGCGTAGGTGACGACCATCGGGCTTTGGATGTTGAACACCGAGAGGATCGGGGAAGCGAACAAAAAGACGACGAGGCCGAAAAACAGCCCGAGCGCCGTCGCAAGGACGATCCCGTTTGAGGCGAATTTGTCGAGGGCGGCCCCGTCGGAAGCGCCGACGGCGTGACTGACCTTGACCGAGGTGCCGATCTTGGCGATCAGGATCAAGCCGAACGCGAACCAGGTGATGTAGCCGGCGGTGCCGATGCCGGCGACGGCTTCGCTTTCGGAAAGACCGATCGCATCGACGCGTCCGATCCAGAACATGTCGGTCAGATTGTAGGCCATTTGCGAGATCGACGTGAGCAGCACCGGCAACGCGATGCGGAACAACGTTTTGAAAATCGAACCTTGGGTTGCCGTTTCCAGATGCATGATGTCACACTCCGAGAACCATTATACCATGCGAAATCGCCTTTCAAAAATAGAAAACGACGCTTCCGAAGAAGCATCGCAAACGATCTTGACTCAGCGCGATTCGAAGAGGAAACTCGCTTCCATGTCCGCGACCGACAAGGCCAGCGCCAAGGGGAATTTCTCGAACGCGGAAGAGACGTTGCTCTTTTCTTCGTTGCCCGAGAAGCCCATGTGGTAGCGGATCGCGAACGCTTCCTCGCGGGTGAGTTTCAGAAACCCGCTCAGGATGTAGACCGATTTCTCGCCGTGTCCGTAGGGCAAATCGTCGCGGAAATCCCAGGTGTCTTCGACGACCCACGCGCCGTCCTTCTTCACGTTCCGCTTGGACGGCTGGTAGACGTTGATCTTGCAGACATCGTGAAAAAGCGCGACGATCGCAACGCTTTCCATCGACGGATTCAGCTTGTATTCCTGCTTCACGCGGTTTCGTTCCAAATAGTCGACCAGGCATTCGAAAACGTTGATGGAATGCTCGAGAAGGCCGCCCTTGCTGGAGAGATGGAACCGCGTCGAGGCCGGTGCGGTGTAGAAATCCGACTTCGGGCCTTTCAGATAGCTCATCAACTCGGCGATGCCTTCGCGCTTGACGTGGGTCTCGATCAAACGGTCGAACGTGCCGGCCAGATCGGTTCGGTCGATCAAAGCGCCTTGCATGAAACAGCGGTTCCCTTCACTTCATGCTCCTTCTCGTTCAACATCACCGGCACGAGAACGCCTTCGATCGCGAGAATCTCGTATTTCGACTGATCGGCGATGTCGATCACGACGTCGCCGACGCGGAAACGGTTGTCCTGCGGCGATCCGAAGAACACGAACGTGTCGTCTTCCTCATACCGCTTGGCATTCTGGGGCAGGAGCGTCTGGATCAGCGAGGGCTTCGCGTTCGGTTCGCAGACGATGAAGCGGTAGGGGTTTTCCAAATGGAAACGATGGCGGAGATTTTCCGTCAGAATCGTCGATTCGACGGACGATTTCGCATGGCCGAAGCCTTCTTCGACCTTCTTGACGACCTTGATCCCCAAGTCTTTCAGTTTGTTCGCAAATTCTTTCATCGATTCTCCTCATTCATAATCGTTGGCACGGATTTCTTCGAGCATCGTCGAAGACAACGATTCGTTGACAATGGATGTTGTGGCGACGGCGCTTCCGCCGGAAATCGTCGCGTCGATCATGGCCTCCCGGGGCGTTCGCCCGCGGGTTACGCCGTAGAGAAACCCGGCGAAATACGAATCGCCGGCTCCGGACGGATCGACGAACGGAAAGTGGCTCAGAATCGGTTCGTAGGTCATCGGGCGGTCCCGTTCGAAGAGCTCGCTGCCGTCTTTACCCAAAGTCACCACGACGAAGCGCTTGTCGTTTCCAAGCAGCCGTTTGGCAACATTGGAAGGATCTTTCAAGCGGTCGCCCGACAGGAAGATCGCCTCGCTGGCTTGGATGAACGGTTCGTAATAGGGATTGTTGTCCTCGTAGTCGTGCAGATCGGTCCAGATCGGTTTGTCTGCGGCTTGAACGAGGGGCAACAATTCCCGTACGTAGGGAACGATGTTGGCGACGACGAGATCGGCCGCTTGAATCGCCGCATGCAGTGCGGTCTTGTTCAACACCGGCGCTTGGTCCACGCTGGCCGTGAAGATCGAGATCCGGTTGCCGGAGCCATCGATCAGGTTGACGTGGCGTTCGGTTTGAAGGGAAGGATCGACCAAGAGCCGGATGCCGGCGCTTTGGAGTTCCCCGACGATGCGTTTCCCCGCATCGTCGTCGCCGACCAGGATGTGAAGGGTGACGTCGAAGCCGAGTTTGGCGAGCGCGAGCGCCTTGCCGACGCCGGTCGATCCGATGGTCGTGTAGGACGGCGCGAACAGGGTCTGCGGTTTGGGTTCGGGCAGTTTGGGCAGCCGGACGATCTCGTCGAGCGACGCGCCGCCGAGCACCAGGACCTTCATTTAGAACAACCCGACGATGCGGTTGTCGACGACGTCCATCTGTTCGAAGCCGCCTTGTTTGGGAAGTCCCGGCATCGTCATGACTTCGCCCGTCAGCGCGACGAGAAAGCCCGCGCCGATGGACGGTTTGAATTCGCGGATCGTGATTTTGAAGCCTCTGGGGCGGCCTTGGATCTTCGGATTGTCGGTCAGGGAAAGCGGCGTTTTGGCCATGCAGATGGGGAGGTTGTTCCAACCAAGACGGTTGTAGAGTTCGATCTGGGCTTTGGCTTTCTCGCTGTATTCGACGCCGTCGCCGCCGTAGATCTTGGTGACGATGTCGTTGATTTTGGATTCGATCGAGGCGTTCACGTCGTAGAGCGGTTTGGCAAGAACGTTCCTGGGTTCATCGGCGAGCCGGGCGACTTCTCTAGCCAGTTCAACGCCGCCCTTGGAGCCTTTTCCGAAGACTTCGGACAAACGCGCCGGGTGGCCGTTCTGTTTCGCCCAATCGAGGATGCAGGCGATCTCGGCTTCGGTGTCGCTAGGAAAACGGTTGATCGCGAGGACGTAGGGCACATGGTACTGCTTGACGCTCTCGATGTGTTTTTCCAGATTGGCGATGCCCTTTTGAAGGAGCGGGACCGATTCCTGGGACATCGTCTCCTTCTTCGCTCCGCCGTGAAGCTTGAGCGCGCGCAGACTGATGACCACGACGACGACCGAAGGCATCACGCCCAAAAGCCGCGTTTTGATGTCCATGAACTTCTCCATCCCCAGATCGGCGCCGAAGCCCGATTCGGTGACGACGTAATCCGCGGCGCGTCTGGCGAAGGAGGTCGCGATCAGGGAGTTGCAGCCGTGGGCGATGTTGGCGAACGGTCCGCCGTGGATCAGGACCGGCGTGTGTTCGAGCGTCTGCACGAGATTGGGCTTGATCGCGTCTTTGAGAAGCATCGCGACCGCGCCTTGGACTTTCAGATCCGCCGCGGTGATCGGTTCGCCGTCCGTGTTGTAGGCGACGACCATCTTCGCGACGCGGGCCTTCAGATCCTGCAGGTCGGTGGAAAGACACAAAACGGCCATGATCTCGGAGGCGACGGTGATGTCGAAGGCATCGGGGCGCGCGATTTCCTTGGCGCTGGACAAACCGACTTCGATCTTGCGCAGCGCACGGTCGTTCATGTCCATCGCCCGTTTCCAGACGATGTTGGCGGGGTCTATTTTCAACTCGTTGCCCTGATAGAGATGGTTGTCGATGACGGCGCTGATCAGGTTGTTGGCCGCGCCGATCGCGTGGATGTCGCCGGTGAAATGAAGGTTGATGTCCTCCATCGGAACGACCTGGCTGAAGCCACCGCCGGCGGCGCCGCCCTTGACGCCCATGACGGGTCCGAGCGAGGGTTCGCGCAAAGCGACCATCGCGAACTTGCCGATGGCGTTCAGGGAGTCGCCCAGACCGACGGTCGTCGTCGTTTTGCCTTCTCCGGCGGGTGTCGGGTTGATCGCGGTGACGAGCACCACTTTCCCTTGTTTGGAAAAACGCGGGCTTTCGATGGCGTCGAAGCTGATCTTGGCTTTGTATTTGCCGTAGGCTTCGAGCTCCGAAGGTTTCAAGCCGATCTTTTTGGCGATCGTCGTGATAGAAAGCATTTTGGATCGTTGGGCGATTTCGAGGTCGGATTTCATACACGTTCTCCTTCATATGTTTGGGTTGGAATCAATCGATACGACCTATTCTTAATGGTTAGAACTGTAGATGAGTACACTGAACTTTGACCATCAACATGAACAGTCAGACGATGAAGTGATCGATTTCCTAAACGATTTTGCAGCTTGTTCGTTGATTCTGACTCTTACAAACCTCAAAGCTCCAGCACGGATCGAATTTCCTCAAGCGTGTAGGTCCTTGGATTTTTGTGTAAATCGGCATCGGCTCGCTCAGCGATTTGCATATCGAACTCGTCCTCAATTCGCTCCAAAATGGCAGTGCGGATGACCTCCGTCACCGATAGGCCTTGAAGTTCAGCGTATTTCTTGATCAATTCTTCTTCTTTGACGTTCAGATGAACGGAGATTGCCATGGGAGTCACTTCGATTTATTATAACGAAGATGATTTTAGGCGGTTTGTTTCCTATTTAGAACCGTCACGCTTTCGACCGAGGCCGTCTGCGGGAACATGTCGATCGGCTGGATCGAAGCGATGGCATACTTGGCGGTCAGCCTGGCCAGGTTCTTGGCGAGCGTGGAGGGATTGCACGAGACGTAGACGATCGTTTCGATTTCAGCCTTGAGCAGTTGATCCACGAGCGCCTCTTCGAGTCCGGTGCGCGGCGGATCGAGCACGATCGCCTCGGGCTTGCCGTATTTTGTCAAAATGCCCGGAAGGGCCTTTTCGACGCGGTCGGCGAGGAACACCGCCCGGTCGAGCCCGTTGATCGCGGCGTTCTTGACGGCATCCTTGATCGCGGCCTCGTTCAAATCGACGCCGATGACCCGGCGCGCCTTCTTGGCGAGCAACAGCGAGGTGATGCCCACGCCGCAGTAGCCGTCGACGATCGTCTCGGTGCCTTGAAGATTCAAGGCATCGACGACGAGCTGGTAGAGTTTGCGCATTTGAACGGTATTGAGCTGATGGAACGCCTCGGGAGACAGTTCGAACGACAGTCCGTCGATCGTTTCCCGGATCGTGTCGATGCCCGCGATCTTCTCGACGGTCTTCCCGAAGATCGAAACGGCGTCGACCTTTTGAAGTGACCAATGGACGCTTTTGACGTCGGGGTTCTGACGCAGGATCAGTTCTGCGACGGCTTTGAAGGAATGAAGCCGCCTGGTGGCGACCAGGGTGACCTGGATCTGGCCCGTGCTTTCGAGATGGCGGGTCGCCAGGTGCAGCAACACGCCGTTTTCCCGCTTCTCGTCGTGGGCTTCGATGCCGTGACGCCTTAAAATCTCCAGGACGGAAGCGTTGACGCGGTTTACCGCGTCCTCCTGGACGATGCAATGATCGATGGGAACGAACTGGTTGCTGCCGGGACGATAGAGCCCGAGCGCCAATCCGTCGGCGGTGTTGCGAAACGGCATCTGGGACTTGTTGCGATAGCCGTAGGACGGTTTCTGGCCGATCGTCTTCGCGATCGGCATCAGATCCGGATCGAATTCCGTGTAACGCTTGAGCGCCTGCTTGAGGATGCTTCGCTTGATTTTCAGCTGCTCGGGATACGCGATGTGCTGCATCTGGCAGCCGCCGCATTTCTCGTAATACGGGCACGGCGCAGCCACGCGGTGCTGGGACGGCTTGGTCGTGGAAACGACCTTCGCCTGCGCGAAATTGGGAAACACGCCGACGACTTCGCATTCGACCACTTCGAGCGCGATCGCGCCCTCGACGAAAATCGTCAGCTGCTTGTGGTAGCCAATGCCTTCGCCGTTGATGCCCTGGCGGCGGATTTCCAAGGAAAACCGGTCGCCGACCTTGAGCCAGCTCGTGTCCATGACCTCACCTCTTTCCTTCATTATATCAAAAGCTGTCGAAAAAAGCATACCGCCGGTATGCTTTACTTCTTGTAGTTGTAGGTCGGCACGATCCGTTGGACCATTTCCTTGACTTCGGGATTGGCGAGGCCGTCCAAGATCTCGCGAATCTTGATGATTTCGGTTTCGATCTCGGGAAGATCCTGGATCGCTTCGATGAAGATCTTCTTGTTCGCCGTGGCGATCTGACTGCTTGCGGTGTCGACGAGCAGTTCCTCGAAGAGCTTTTCGCCGGGACGCAGACCCGTGATCACGATCTCGATGTCGACGTAGGGCTTGTATCCGGCGAGCATGATCATCTTCTCGGCGAGATCGATGATCTTGACCGGTTGGCCCATGTCGAGGATGAAGATCTCCCCGCCGCTGGCGAACGCGCCGGATTGGAGGATCAGCCCGACGGCTTCGGGAATCGTCATGAAATAGCGGATGACGTTGCGGTCGGTGACGGTGACGGGTCCGCCCGCCTCGATCTGCTTTTTGAAGAGCGGAACGACCGAGCCGTTGGATCCGAGGACGTTGCCGAACCGAACGGCGGAGAAACTCGTCTTCGAGTTCTTGTCGAAATGCTGGAGGATCATCTCCGCGAAGCGCTTGGTCGCGCCCATCACGTTGGTCGGACGGACCGCTTTGTCGGAGGAGACGAGGACCATCTTCTCGACGGCGAACTCGTCGGACAGACGGGCGACGTTGTAGGTTCCCAGGACGTTCGTCCGGACGGCTTCGACGGCGGAATCCTCCATCAGCGGGACGTGCTTGTAGGCGGCGGCGTGGAAGACGAGATTGGGATGGTACATTTCGAAGATCTGGCGCATCCGTTCGTAATTGTACACGGACGCGATCAGGACCTTTCTTTCGACGTTGTTCAGATACCCGTAGGGATGCGTGCGGTTCAGTTCGGTCTGGAGATCGTAGACGCCGTTTTCGTAGATGTCGACCAACATCATCGATTCGGGCTGGTACTTGATGATCTGGCGGACGAGTTCGGATCCGATCGATCCGCCCGCGCCGGTGACCATCACGCGTTTGCCGCGGATGAACTCCTCGATGCCGGACGCGTCTAGATCGACGACGTCGCGGGAGAGCAGGTCCTCGACGTTGACTTCGAGCAGCTTCTTCGGGGTGTCTTTCTTCAGATCCTTGAACTGCGGGAGACGGCGCATCTTGACGGGCCGTTCCGCGACGATCTTGATGATCTGCTGGAGCCTCACGGAATCGATGTCCGCGATCGCGATGATGACTTCCTCGATGCCGAGGCGGTCGATGATCTCGGGCGTCCGGATGATCGGACCGTAGATCGGCAGGCCGGCCATCAGTTTGCCGATCTTCATCGGGTCGTCGTCGACGAAGGCGACGGGGTTGTTGGAGAGTTCGCGGTTGTTCCGGAGTTCGTTGTAGACGAGCTTTCCGCCGGCGCCGGCGCCGATCAACAGCGTGCGCTTTCCGCTTTGTTCTTTGAAACGGTAATAGAAGGTCTTCAGGATCCGCTTGAGCATGCGCGTCGAGGACAGCAGGAGCGCTTCGAAGACGGTGGTGAAGACGAAGTAGAATTCGGGAATGAACTGGTAGTTCGGAATCGAGAGGAACACGACGACGATGATGACGTTGGTCACCGTGACGGCGACGAAGATCCGGAAGACCTCGTCCAACCCGACGTTGTCGAGGACGAGTTTGTACAGCTTCGCCGCATAATAAAACACGATCTTCAGGACCGCGATGATCGACAGAAGCATGAGCGCCTGGCTCGCGTCAAAGGTGTCGACGGTGTAGTTCAGCGCCAAGATCGTCACGCCGTACGTCGCAAAGATGCACAAAATGTCAATCGCCATGAAATGGATGACGCGCATCGTCTTCATGGTGTCGCCGATCGGCACGGAACTTCCTCGCCTCATGTGATCCCCCTGAATGCTTTCGTGTAGTCCATCATATCACAACCGCATTCGCTTTTCAACGCACGCGAAGGCTTTTTGCAAAAACGATCGGGAATCACTCCCGATCGTTGGCGATTTTCTGGATGGCTGGCAGCTCGCAATGGAACACGACGCCGTCTTCGATGTTGTCGACGCCGTAGGCGCAGCCGAGCTGCGTGAGCGTCGTCCGGACGATCGAGAGTCCGAGACCCTGGCCCCCGTAGGTACGGGTACGCGCCTTATCGATCTTGTAGAAGCTTTCCCAGATCCGTTCGCGGTCGGCTTCGCCGATCGTCATTCCGCTGTTCTCGACTTCCAGGCGCACGTTGTCTCCGACGCGTTTCGTGCGGATGACGATCCGCTTCTTGGCGTCGACGTGATGGATCGCGTTGGAAAGGTAATTGGACAGGACGGTCTGGATCGCGTCGTAGTCCGTGTGCGCCTCGGTTTCCTCGATCGAAAGACGGATGGCGATCTTCGCTTCGTCCAGCTTGATCTGATACATCCTGACGGTCTCTTCGATCAGGTCGTCCAGGCGGATGTCGGTCAGCTGGAACTCCTGGATGCCGCTTTCGAGCTGGCTGATCTTGAGGAGCGCCATGACGAGTTTGTTCATCTTGTTGGATTCGTCGATGATGATGTTCAAGTATTCCTCGATCGTCGCTTCGTCTAGCCCCGACAGCTTCAGGGCTTCGGAATAGCCGAGGACGAGGCTGATCGGCGTCTTCAGTTCGTGCGAGGCGCTGGCGATGAACTCCTTGCGCATCCGGTCGACGCGGTTTTTGAGTTCGATGTCGGCCTCCAGCTTCTTGTTTGCCTCCGTCAGCGCTTTGATCGATTGTTCGAGCTGGTTGCTCATCCGGTTGATCGAATTGCCCAGGTCGCCGATCTCGTCGTTGGAATCGACCGCGACCCGGTGGCTGAAGTCGAGGTTGGCCAGATCCTGGGTGACGCGGTTCATCGCCAGAATCGGGGTGGTGAAGCGCGTGCTGGTGAGATAGAGGATCCCGCCGGACAGGAACATGAAGATCGCGCCGACGAAGATCGTGAAGGCGTTGAAGATCGCGATGTTGTCGCGGATCGTCTGATAGGACACGGTGAGGATGTAATAGTTGAAGTCGCCGTTGGACATCGCCTCGCGAACGCACAGGGCCAGGAAGCGGAACTGGTTCTGCGCCGTGGCGTTGGTCGGGGTCAACTCCGCCAAAAACGCGGAATACGTTTCCTCGTCCGCGACTTGGACGGCGGTGAACAGGGCGTCGTCTTCATCGTAACGGTCGAACTCGGCGAGGATCGTCACGATCGCGCTGTCGCGCAGAAACATCGCGTTGCCGAACAGCCGGTCGTAGGGCGTCGGCAGGCCGCCGAACCCTCCGTCCGGCGTGGGCGGGGTCTCCTGATAGGGTTCGTGGACCACCTGGATGTTGATGCTGTACTCGCTCTCGATCTCGAGAAGCTCGTTTTCAAAGGTCGACTGTGCCAGATCGACGTCCTTTACGATGTCAAACGCCGAAACCAGCGTCTTTTCGCGCTGGCTCGTGTAAAAACGTTCGAGAAACGTGTTGTTGAGCACGATCAATCCGACGATGAAGGCCAAAATGACCCCATACGTCAGAAGGAACAGGCGGCTTCTAATGGAGGTTCTCATACTCGAGGTCCAGACGGTAGCCGATGGAGCGCACCGTGGCGATGTATTGCGCCGCCGGACCAATTTTCGCGCGAAGCTGCTTGATGTGCGTGTCGACCGTGCGCAGATCGCCGAAGTAGTCGTAATTCCACACGGCGTTCAGGATTTTGTCCCGCGAAAGCGCGATGCCTTTGTTGTCGATGAAGAACTTCAGGAGTTCGAACTCCTTGGGTGTCAGATCGAGCCGCTTTTCTTCGACGAAGACTTCGCGAGCGAGCAGATTCATCCGGACGACGCCGAAACGGAGTTCCTCCTGCTCGACTTTTTCGCGCTTGAGGATCTTGTGGATGCGGGCCATCAGGACCGACGGCGAGAACGGTTTGGTGACATAGTCGTCGGCGCCGAGCTTGAAGCCCTTCAGCTGGTCGTACTCGTCGCTTCGCGCCGTGAGCATGACGACCGGAACGGTCGAGAACTCGCGGATCCGCTCGAGCACGAACCATCCGTCGTATTTGGGCATCATCACGTCCAAAATGACGAGATCGAACTTGATTTTCGACTCGAACAACAAATCGATCGTCTGCTCGCCGTCTTCGGCTTCGATCACTTTGTAGCCCTCGCGTTGGAGGAATTCGGCCAGCAACTTGCGGATACGGAACTCATCGTCCGCAACCAAAACATTTATGTTTCTCATGGAATCATCACACATCCTTTGAAAAGAAAAGACGAAATCGTCTGATTTTTGAAGCGGAAAAGAGAATGGCGTGGGCGCCGCGGAACCGGCGCCCACGCCGTTTGTCGTCCAAGACCGCCTATAAGGATACAGGGGGAGGAGAAGAAAGTTGAACGGGCGCTTGAACTTTGATTTCATTATAGCGTCCGATTATGGAGGTTTGGTGAAGTTTCCGTCACGTTTTTGCGAACTTTCAAAAAGAAGGACGCTTTTTGGTCAAAAAGCGTCAGGAAAAGATGGCTTTGTTGTGAAAGACGCGCTGTGCCGTCGCGAGTCCGAGTTTCTTTTCGACGAGTTTGAAGGCTTCGAGCATGTCGTATTTTCGGAACACGTGGATGTCGGAAGCGATGAAATCGATCAGCCCGAGCTTGATCCACTTGAGCAGCGTGTGCGGTTCGACGCGTCCGCCATGTCCGAGCAGGGAGGAGGCGTTGACCTGGATCAACGCGCCCATCTTGTGCATGATCGTCAGATCCTTCTCCTTGACGTAGCTGTAGCGCTCGACGTGGGCGATGATCGGGACGAGGTGAAGCGCCTTCATGTTGTGGATCGCTTCGCCGAGGTCTTCCAGTTCCTCGGTCTCGTGGAATTCGAGCAGCACGCGGTTCGTGCTCCCCAGTGGGACAATCTTCTTGTCTCTCAATTCGCGGACGCTTTGAAGGCGATAGTAGATCTCGTTTCCCAGATGGAGATCCACGGGAATGAAGCGCTCTTTGGCCAATTGGACGAACTCGTCGAAAACGACTTTGTTTTGTTCGTAGGTGGAAAGATAGTTTCTCGTCGCCATGTAGTGCGGCGTCAAAAACATCGTCGTCGTGCCGTTTCGATAAACTTCTGCGAGCAACGCGAGCGAGTTTTCCCAGTCGGGACTGCCGTCGTCGACGAACGGCAACAAGTGCGTATGGATGTCGATCACGTCAATCCCTCCTCTTTGACGAATTGCTTATTCTTTTTCGGACGAACCGTAGTAGCCGTAGCCGTATTGATAGCCGTAGCGGTAGTAACCGCGGCGGCGGCGCATGTCGATGTTGGCGAGGACGCCGCCGATGACGAACGCGTTGTTCGTCTTCAGCATCTTCAAGGCTTCTTTGGAATCTTCCTTGCGGGTCTTGTCGTAGGCGACGACGAAGACGACGCCGTCGACGATCTTCGAGACGATCAGCGCGTCGGTGACGGTGAGGACCGGCGGCGTGTCGACGACGATGTAGTCGTATTCCTTGCGCAGGGCTTCGATCAATTCCCTCGTTTTGTTCGATTCTAGAGCAATGTTCGGATAACTGATCTTCTTCCCCGTCAAAAGCAGATCGACCTTCATCTCGTCGTGGACGATCAGTTCTTGAATCGGGGTGTCGTTGGTGATGTAGTCGAAGAATCCCTTGTCGTTGATCTGATGGAAGGCGCGGTGGACCTTGGGACGGCGCAGGTCGAAGTCGACCAGGATGACCTTCTTGCCCTTTTCCGCATACACGGCGGCCAAGTTGATCGCGGTCGTGGTCTTGCCGTCTTCGGGCGTCGGCGACGTGCACTGGATGACCTGCATCTTGCGGTTGAGTCCGGAGATCGCGATGTTCAGTTCGAGCTTGCGGTAGGCTTCCGCCTCGATGGAATGTGGCGCTTCGATGACGACGTTCTTGTATTCGAAAAATTCCATCTAGTCCACCAGCTTCCGTTCCTTGATCGTTCCGGGCACGGCCGCGATCACGTTGATGCCCAGGTATTTCTCCATGTCGGCGGTCGTTTGAAATTTGTTGTTGAAGAGTTCCTTGACGAAGAGGATGCCGAACGAGAGGATGCCGCCGAGCAGGAAACTGATGACGATGTTGAGCAGTTTGTTCGGCGCCGAGGGCGACACCGGAAGCCGCGCCTCGTCGAGCAGCCGGAGCTTGTTGCGCAGGAGCGGGTACCCGGAGTTCTCGTCGTTGGCGATCTCGATCGAGTTTTCGACCAGTTTGTCGGCGATCTCCTTGGCCAAGGCGGGATCGGTGTTGACGACCTTGATGTAGATGATGAGCACCGACGTCGAACTCGACACGGTGATGTTGGATTTGAGCGTTTTCAGATTGGTGTTCGCCGGCAATGCCTCGATGTCGTCGACGACGCTTTGCAGCACGCGGTTGCTGACGACGAATTCCTTGTAGGTCGCGATCAGGTTCTGTGCGATGACGATTGCGGACTGTTCCGACGTCGAACCGCTGGTGATGTCCACCTGGACCATGATCGATGTGTCCGCGGTGTAGGTCGGGTCCACGACGACATAGGTATAGATGACGCCGAGCACGGTGACCCAAAGCGTCACCAGCACCACCAGCGTGATGTTCTTCCATACGATTTGGATGAGTTCGGAAAGAGTGATGCCCTCTTCCACCATGATGTCTTGTTGACGATTGTCTTCCATGTAAGCTCCTTTTATCCGTTCAGTACGGAATCCTACTGCTATTGTACACAAAATTCACGAAAACTGCAAATGCATGGAATCATCCGGCCTGGAGGATGCCCACGACAAGCGCGATCGCGCCGACGCCGAACAGGTACAGGCTGAAATACACGAGCCTGCCGCGGCGGAAAAACTGGAAGATGAACTTGAGCGCGAACCATGTCGCCGCGATGCTTGAAAGAAACGCGGCCGCATAATAGATGTAAAGCGCGAAATTGGACGTGTCGAATCCAAGCTCCGCGGCGCCGCCTCGATAAATCCGGTATCCGTAGACGACCAGCGATCCCAGCGAGAGCGGAATCGAGAGGAGCAGCGAAAATACGAGCGCGGTCTCCATCGACATCTTGCGGGACAGCCCCGAGGCCGTGGTGATGCCGTTGCGGCTCCACCCCGGAAGCACACTCAGCATCTGGGCGAAACCGATCGTGAACGCGTCCTTCCACTCGACGGTCTGACGGCCGTTGACGAAGGACGCTTCCCGGACGACGTAGAGGACGGTGGCTGTCACCAGCAGACCGACCCCCACCAGGAGGATGCGGTTGGACAAATAGATCGCATCGATCGAGTCCATCAGGAAATAGCCGACGATGCCGGCCGGAATCGTCGCGACGACCAGTTTCCAAACGTACTCGTAAGGTTCGCGCGAGATTTCACGGGAAGACTTCACGAAAGCGAAACGGAAAAATCCCGAGATCAAATCCCCGATTTTCATGCGGAAATGGAGGATCAGCGCGATCAGCGAGCCCAGATTGACGACGATCAGGAACATGAGTCCTTCGTCGGTCTGAACCCGGAGAATCTCCTGCGCGATCGTCACATGTCCGGAAGAAGAAACGGGCAATACTTCGGTCAGTCCCTGGATGATGCCCAAGAAAATGTATTTGATCAGTTCAAGGATGGAAAACAAATGACAACCCCCGCATTCGGTGATGAGCGACGCTCATCATAACACACCACCATGTGGTTTTGATGATGTTTTATTGACGAGCGATGAACAGAATGATGGACAAGAAGGCCATGGCGAAGCAATAATAGCTGAAATACTTGAGTTTGTTCGTTCGGAAGATGTTGAAGATGACCTTGAAGGCGACGAGCGTGGACAGGAACGCCGCGACGAAGGCGATCAGATAATACGCGACACACTCGTTTCCCGGCAATGAAAAGCCGTCGAAAACGATGTCTTTCAAATACAGCAGGATCGATCCCAGCGAGATCGGGATGTACATCATGAACGAGAACATGAGCGCCGCGTCGATCGACAGGCCCTTTTTCAGCCCGATCGCCGTCGTCAGACCCGAACGGCTGATGCCGGGCAGGATCGCGATGGCTTGCCCCAAACCGATCAGTCCCGCTTCCTTATAGGTGAGCGTGGACAACCCGTGGCGGTACCTGCGATAGCCGATCAGATACAGGATCGTCGCCGTGAACAACAAACCGACGCCGGAAAGCAGGATGTTGTATTCGATCATCATCGAATCGATCAAGTCGCTCAAGAGGACGCCGATGATGCCGGCGGGAATCGAAGCGACCACCAATTTCCAAGCATAGTGGTAGTTCGGCGCGCTCATCTCGCGGGTCTCCGGATGTCTGATGTGACGGATGAAACCCTTGATGATCCGCCGAAGGTCCTTTGAATAGAAGAACAGAAATGCCAGCAAACTGCCGGTGTTGACCAAAATGAGGAACAACAACCCTTCCTGACGTTCCATGCCTAGCAGGAATTTCGCAAGTTCCACGTGCCCGCTCGAAGAAATCGGCAACACTTCGGTGATGCCTTGAATGACACCGAGGATCAGATACTTGATCGCCTCGATGACTTGTTCGGAAAACGGCAATTCGAAAACCTCCCCTGATGCACGCGCGATGACGTCCGTGGATGGAAAAAGCCGAACTTCTTCGGTTTGTCGACTTTAAGCGAAGCGGCTTACTCGCTCAGCCAAAGGCCGTGAAGATTGCAAAACTCGTAGACCTTGAACGGTTGATCGGGATCGATCCGGAACAGCGCCGTCGGCACTTCGCCGGGCTGGAACGTCTTGACCTGATAGCGGTCGCCCTGGGTCAGATAGACCCACTGGACCCAATGTTCCGGCGTCATCGGATGGAGCACGCTGCCGACGGTGACCTTGATCTGATCGGGGGCGATGCGTTCGACGACGGGCAGATGCTTCTCGTTGCCTAGATCGCGGGTCTTCGGCTGAAGCAGCGTCATCTCATCGCCGCAGCAGGTCAAAATTCCCGATCCCTGATAGGAAAAGACGATTCGTTTGCAATGCTTGCAATAAAAGATGTTCATCACGATTCCCCCTCGTTTCCTCGATGCTTCGTTTCTTGAGTGAATGATACCACATTCCGCCTTCGTTGGAAAGCGCGAACCTCGAAAAAACCGCGAATCCGGCGGAAAACGAGCGATTAGTCCGCCGCTTCGTACGCTGCGATGACTTCGTCGAACAGCGCGTCGTCTTCGACGGTTTCGACGTAATACAAACCGTTCTCGGCGTCGAAATCGAGTTCGAGGACGACGAGGCCGGCGTCTTCTTCCGAAACCGGCGTTCCGTTGATCTCCAGGAGATCGAGCACGGCATAGACGACGCCGTGCATCGGGATCACCCCGAGCTGGGCCATCTTGAACGTATCGCTGTAATCGTCGGTCAGGACGATCGGCTCGGTATTGGTCTCGTCGAGCAATTGTTCGATGATCTGTTTGTCGTTCATGGGAATCTCCTTAATAGTGATTGGTGATTTGTTCGGCGAAGCCGAGCAGTCCGTCGATCTTCAAAACGGTCCCGTCGTCGAGGGTCGCCGTGCCGTCGAAGGTGCCGAACACCTGATGGCCGAGGTTCTTGATGACGAGGAAGTTTAGATCGTCCTGACGGTCGAGGATCGGCGTCATCGTCATTTCGAAACGCCCGTCGTTGCTGGTGAACCGCCACGGCTTCATGAAGTCGCTTGGATCGAGTTCGAAGCGGACCTGATCCAGTTTGTGAGCGACGCCATCGTAGAACAGCATGTTCTCGCTCGCGGCGGACGTGTCGCCGAAGCCGTAGCCGATGTTGAAGCCGAACCGTTTGCCGTCGACGACGCCGCTCAGACTGCCCCAATACCATGTGTTCTTGTACGTCCAGACGCCTCTTCCCCAGTCCAGGACCGCGAAAGTGTCGGTGTCCGCGAACGCGATCGTCCGCGGTCCCAACGTCAGCGTACCTTGTGCCGGCATGCAGTTGATCTTTTGGTTGTAGTAGAACGCCTTGGGATGCTTCGCCCACGGCGTCAGAATCGTCATCGATTCGTCTTTCTTGTCTTCGATCACGAACGACGCTTCCATGGTCTCCTCGCCGCGGAATTGCTTGACCCGGGCGACGAGTTCGCGGTGATTTTCGAAGCGTTTGAAGGTAAGCAGCCATCCGTCGGATTCGTAGGCCACGTCGCCTTGGTAGGAAGACTTCGGAAGCCCCATCTTGCCAAACGTCAGCCACAGCAGCTTCGTCTTGCGCCAAAGTTGACGCGTTTCGAAATCGAAGACAACGACGGTGACCATCGCCGAATACGACAGATCGGCGATCGTCATCGAACAGCCGTATTTCGGGGACAACACGGCGTAATAATCCCACTCCTTGATGCGCCATTTCGGCGCCTTGACGTCCTTGCGGTCGTAGGTCAGGACCGGCCGTTTCGAGTAACCCGGAAACTGCGGCTTCCCTGAAGCGTCGAGCACCCGGCCCGGCGTGGTGATTTCTCTTTGCATCGGAATCCTCCCTCGTATGGCTTGATTCCATTATACTATTTCCTTCCCGCGATTTGCCGTAAATAAAAGAAAAACCAGCTTGCGCTAGTTCTTCTGACGGGAAACGACGGTTTTGGGTTTGCTTGAGATCAATGACGCGAGGATCGAAGGCAAAAACGGCAGAATGAGCAGGACCGCAGCGAGCAGAAGCATCACGCCGTAGTAGGCAAGTCGACCATTCTCGAGCAGGACGAATTGGAACGGGTTGCCGGCTCCGGTATTCAAAAACATCATGTCGGTTCCGAAGATCGCGTTGGTGATCATCGCCAAGACGGCAAAACCGATCAGCGTCGCGTAGGTCTTCGGAAAATCGGCGATCGTCGGACGGTAGTTGCGGCTGAAGAGCAGATACAGCGAGAAGAACACCATCGTTCCGTGATACAGGAAACTGATGACCGGGACGATGTTGGGCACGAACGGCAGCCATCCGTATTCTCCGCCCAAAACGGTGGCGGGATACAACAGGACGATCAATCCGGCGAGCAAGCCGACCGCAAACGCCGTCGGCAGGAAGAACGCGCGGACTTTTCCTTTTGTGAACGAGACGATCGGCATCAGATACAGCGAGAAGCTGCAGAGCTGCATCGGGATGTAGTGCACCGGGAACGATCCGTCGGTGATGAGCGCGTGCGAATACTTGGCCAGTTCCAAACCAAGAAGGAACAACGTGACGATCTTCAGCGTCAAGGAATGCTTCTTGTTTTTGACGACGACAAACAAAATCAGCAGCAGGACGGCGATCATCACGGCGATGACGACGCTTCCGGCGATGTGCTTCGGTCCGAAGACGACCGGAGCCTCCATTTGATACACAAAACGATCGATGGGCATAGGGATATCCTCCGTGACGTCCATTATACACCCTCACGCGCACGAAGACAAGATAAAACGGCCGTCGAAACGGCCGTTTGGATGGATCAGGCGACTTTCTTGCGGCTCCGGAAGAGCAGGATGACGACCATGACGAGGGTGTAAAGCAAGCAGCCGACCATGGTGATCATGTCGAAAAGCGCTTGGTTGGCGCCGCCCCCTCCCGCCGCGATCGACGGCAGCATCAGCAGTCCGAAGAGCGGCAGCGCCATCGCGATGGCGGTTCCCGATCCGAGGACCAGTTCCTCGGGCACGGGGCTTTCGAGATTGCGGTCGAGACCTTTGAGAAGCGCGATGCCCGTCGAGGCCACGCCCGTGAGCATCCCGTACAATCCGACGAAATACTCGTCCTTGTACTGCTTGTAGACACGTTGCGTGATGAAGCGGGTGTAGAACAAGGTCGCGATGCCGCCGATCGTCGAGATGACGAACAGCAGCCAACCGAATTCGCTCAAGAACGCGTAGGTGATCGTCAGGACGCCGCCGGCGATCATGTAGTTGAACGCGAGCGAGGAGATGTTCGAGAGCATGTAGTTGTTGGTCATGAAGCGGATGTTTCTGCCCTTCTTCATGAACCGAGCGAGGATCTTCTTGTAGATCAGCGCATACATGATGCCGATGATGAAGTTGAATCCCGAAAGCAATCCGAAGATGGTGTTCCCGATCGTTCCCGGGATCAAGGCCAAGAGTTTTTCAAACACGAACAACGTCAACCAAACCAAAGCGTAGATGATCGAGATCACGACGATTTGGACGGTGAGGCCGTCCAAAACGCTGATTTCCTTGACCGTGTCGATTTCGATCGTCGTTTTATGGACCGATTTGTCTTCATCGTAATGACCGGGCTTCGCGACGCCTTTCTTGCGCGAAATCAAATTGATGGCGAACACGCCGATGATGCCGCCCCACAGGAAGCCGAGGAACGCATACGACGCGCCGAGCGCGACGCCGTATCCGTTTAAGTAATTGGTCCACATCGAACCGAAGTTCATCGCGAGCGCCGGTCCCTGGCCGAAGCCCAGCGGCAGAAGCAATCCCGCGCCGACGAAACGGTCGCTGAAGAACAACATGACGAGCAGGATGCCGATGAAGCCTTGCAGCGAATACGTGCTGGTGATGATCATGCCCGTCGACCAGAGCTTCCGCTTTTCCTTATGCTCGGAATCCTTGAGCGCCAGCGCGATGAAGCCGATGGCGAGCGCGTGATACACGATCGCTTCCATGACCTCGACGTCGATCTGGTACGAACCCGGAATGACTTCGCCCGAAAGCATGAGGCCGATGAAGCCGCCGAGCAGCGCCGTCGGAAGCACGAGTTTGTTCAAAAACAGGAGCGTCGTTTTCAGAAATTTGCCGACGAACAGGGTGATGCCGATCAAGAGGATGTAGATGATGATGTTCCATTTGTCCATAAATCATGACCTCCGTTGAGATAGTCTATCGCATTCAAGAAGAGCATCGGATCGGCAACGTGCATGAAATACACCTTGTCCTCGTAATCGAAGGAGAGTCCGTCGCGCTTCGTCAACACCAAGCCTTTGATTTGATCGAGTTTCAATTCGAACTTCGCTTTCTTTCCCAAAAACCGCAGGAATCCGTCTTCGATCCGGATCTGGAACTCGCCCAGATGCCGGTTGCGGTGCGCCGCCAGGTTCGAGATGTTGACCGTCCCCCGGGTCGCGATCGTCCCCTTCACCAGATCGGGAATGACCTTCATCTGATCTCTTCCCCAAGGAACCAGGTTGTCGTAGGGGAAGTTCTCGCCCTGCAGGAAACTGTATTCGTCGAAATGGGCGATCTCGCCGCAATGCGTGCAGTGGATCGAGCTGCCTTTCGTCGAAAGGGTCTGCGTCGCGCCGCAGATCGGACACCAGTAGACGAAGCGCTGAAGCCCTTCGGCGCGATGCGGCGAGACGTATCGGGCCTTGGCGACGCGGTTCCATTCGAAATCGTTGAACACCATCGCGTCGACGATCTTCTGATAGATCTCCTCGACCGTCAGCGAAGGCAGCTCCGACGCCTTGAACAGCGTGTAGTAGTGGACTTCGAAGCGGCCGCCCTTGACGGCCTTGTCGCTCCATCGCGGAGCGGTCAGGTAGCCGCCGTCGACTTTGCAGAAGACGACGTCGTACTTGCTTTTCTTGATCAGTTTCGCGGTGCTGAACGGAACTTCGCTCTGAACCCCGAAATAGCTGGAGTTCCCTTCGGGATACAACAGGACGCCGTGGCCTTGCTTCATCGCGTCCATCATCATCCGGATCGTCTGGATGTCGCTTTGACCTTTCCGTTTGGGAATCGTCTTGATGACCTTGGTCAGCACGAAGTCCATGAGCGGACTCGTGTACTCGAAGATGTTGATGACCGGATAACAATACATCTCGAGCGGCAGGAACGTGTATTGGCCGTCCCGCAAACTGACGTGATTGCCGATCATGAAGTACGGATCCGTCCGTTTGGGATCGAAATTCGGATCGAACGTGAAGCGGAAATCGAAGTTCTTGTAGTAGATCTTCCGCAGGATCCATCGTAAAAACCGGTAGTATCGTGTCATTTCCTCACCCGCCCGTCTAGCGCGATTATACCATAGACGCCTCGCTTTTACTGAGGCATTCCTGTAAAAAGCGTTCAAAAATGGACGACGGGACGGTGTTTGTTTGAATGTTAAGAAACCCGAAAGCAACGTCGGTCGGAATCCGTCGATTGTCGGAGGAATCAATGCATTTTTCGCGGCCGCATGATATAATGGCTGTAGGTTGAAAGGAGACGAACCGTATGAATGCCATTCCGCAATCCGTCATCAAACAGATCGCCGTCGTCCAAAAAGGCGAGATCACCGAGTACTACGTCTATCGCAACATCGCGAAGCGGGTCAAGAGCCCCGAGAACCGCCGGATCCTCGACTCGATCGGCCTGCAGGAGAAAGCACACCACGACATTTGGGCGATCTACACCGGGAAAGCCGCAAAGCCCGATCGCTTCGAGATCTTCCTCATGTCCCTCATCAACTTCATCTTCGGCTACACCTTCACGCTCAAGATCATGGAACGCGGCGAAGACCGCGCCAAGCATTTCTACGATTCGATCAAGGAGCACGTCGGCGAAGCCTCGCGCATCGCCGAGGAAGAAGACGCCCACGAACACGAGCTCATCAACATGCTCGACGAGGAGCGGCTCCAATACGTCGGCTCGATGGTCCTCGGCTTGAACGACGCCCTGGTCGAGCTGACCGGCGCGCTCGCCGGCCTCACCCTGGCCTTCGCCGATCCCAAGCTGATCAGCCTGTCCGGTTTGATCACCGGCATCGCCGCCTCCCTCTCGATGGCTTCCTCGGAATATTTGTCGGCGAAGGCGGACAACCACCCCAACGCCCTCAAATCCGCCATCTACACCGGGATCGCCTATATCGTCACCGTGGCGCTGATGATCCTTCCCTACCTCCTCCTCGACAATCATTTCATCGCCCTGGGCGTTTTGCTCGCGATCGTCGTCTTCATCATCTTCATCTTCAACTTCTACATCGCCGTCGCGAAGGACCAGCCGTTTGGCAAACGCTTCTTCCCGATGGTCGCGATCTCGCTTGGCGTCGCGCTGATCTCGTTTGGCATCGGCTACGTCGTCAAGATGCTCTTCGGCCTCGAACTCTAAACAACGAAAGCGGCTCTCCCTTGAGGAAAGCCGCTTTGTTTCATCTTCTTCTTCGGAATATGCCGGCGCCGCCGGAGGATCCGCCGCCGCCGACGTTGTAGACGACGCCTCCGCCCACCAAAAGGAAGAGCACGCCGAATCCCAGGTAGACAAGCTTGCTCCCGATCGGGATGTTGGGGGACAAGAGATAGAGGATGAGCGTCATCGGCAGCGACGCGTCGCCGACCGATCCGCCGGAGTAGGTCTCGATGTATTCGCGATGTTCCTCGACGTCGTATTCGAACTCGTAGAACACGTCGGGATACGCGTCGCGGTAGACCGTGGCGCACAGTTCGAGGTACAGGTGCATGATGCCGACGTCGTAGTCCCATTCGTCATAGGAAAGCAGCGTCGCGTCGACGATCTGGCCCGCTTCCGCGGGGGTGATGTACTGTTCCATCCGGTATCCGAGTTCGATCTGGACCTCGCGGATTTCCGGCATCGTGTAGCCGTCGTACTGGACGTCCCGAAAGAAGATCAGGACGAGGACGCCCATGTCGTTCTCGCCGATCTCCCATTCCCGATAGATCTCGGTCTTGTCGTATTCGGCGATTTCCAGATCGTCCTCGACCATGAAGGTGCCGACGACGATCTGACTGCGTCCGTCGCCTTCTCCCTTCGTGTCTTCGTACATGCTCTCGCCGTAGAAGACGATCGCGTCGATCAGTCCCGGCGCAAGGACCTCGGCATAGTCGTTCACGTAGTAGAGATTGGACGGGCGGGGATACGCGCGGTCATCGCAGCTGTTGACGCCCCAGACGATCAGGGCGACGATGCCCGCAAGGAATGCAAGGCTGCGGAGACTACGACCCAATGTCGATCACCGGAACTTCGCCGGCGCCGTCGGACAACCGCCAATACGGCAGTTCCCGTTCAAATCCGAACATCTGGGCATACAGCACGCTCGGGAAACGCCGCGTGCTCACGTTGTAATCCGCCACCGCTTCGTTGTAGTCGCGGCGGGCGACGAACAGCTGGTTTTCCAGGCTGGCGATCGTATCCATCAGCGTGTAGTACAGAGCGCCGACGTTGAGTCCTTCGGGATTTGATTCGACGATGGCCAGAAGCTGCATCATCGCCTCGGCCTGCGCCGCGTCGGCTTCGACCAACGCTTCGACATCGCCGGATTGCTTGGCGTTCAGGTACTGCGTTCTGGCATCGGTGATCATTTCATAGATTTCGGATTGTTGTTCTTGAAGACCTTCGATCGCGCCGACCATCTGGCCGATGGTGTCGTAGCGTTGTTGGAGTCTACCATCGATGGTTGTGAAGGCTTCGTCGACGGCGATGTCCCGGTCGACCAAGGCGTTGTAGCCGCCGATCAGCGAGCCGCCGACGATGACGACCAGCAAGGCGACGACGATGAGCGCGATGCGGATTCCTGATTTCATGAGTTACCCCCTGTGGTGGTTGCCGCGAAGTGACCTCGCGGAAGAAATCGAAACGGCGAGAAAATCCTAACGCCTTGCTTACGATTTCATTATAAAAAATATCACGAAAAATGCGAATCCACAAGGGACTCGCATTTTGTTTCTACGGTTTTTTAACGATTTCTTCCAAGCGGCGACGAAGCGCTCTCCGCGAACGGATGATTTCCACCCGCAGATGGGAATGGCGCGCGATCGCCTGATCGAGAAGGGGTTCGACGTCGCGGCGGAAGCGGACGATCCAGCGGAAGAACTCGGCGTCGAATTTCTCGTCGCATCCGACGGTGATGTCGGGGCGCGATTGGTTCCGAAACTTGACGGCGCGACGGATCGCGCTCCAAAGCGACACGACGGTCGGAAGTTTGAAGTAGAACACGGTGTCGGCCAGGGCAAGACGGTCGTCGAGCTGGCGGCGGTAGTTGCCGTCGATCACCCATTGCGGTTTGGCGAGCCAGACGCGATGGGCTTCCTCCATCGCCTCCTGCGGGGCTTTGACCCAGCCCGGAAGCCAGAAGACGGTGTCCAGATGCAGCAAAGGAAGATTCAGACGTTCCGACAGGGTCTTGGCGAGCGTGCTTTTCCCGCTGCCGGCGTTGCCGATGACGACGATCCGCTCCAAGCGGTTACTCTCCCGCGACGACGGTGACGGTGATGCGGGCTTCCGAAGTCCCGCCGTTGCCGTCGGAGATCGTGTAATAGAAGATGTCGGTGCCGACGAAATCGGCATCCGGCGTGTAGCGGACCTTGCCGTTCTCGATCACGGCCGTGCCGTGGGTGGGTTCGTTGACCAGGATGATGGCGAGCACGTCGGCGGAATCGTCGTCTTCGTCGTTGGCAAGGACGTCGATCAACACCGAGCTGTTCTTCGTGACGCTGGCGGAATCATGTTCTGCCAGCGGGAGATCGTTGACCGAGACGATCGTCACGGTGACCGTGGCGATCTTCGTCTCGCCGGTGGCGTTCTTGATCGTGTAGGTGAACGTGTCGGTTCCGAAATAGCCGGGACGCGGGGTGTATCGGAGCGTCTTGTCGGTCGAAATCAGGAAGACCGATCCGTTGGCGCCTTGGGTGTAGGAATCGATGGTGAGCGTCGTCTTGTCGTTGTCGGTGTCGTTGTCGAGAACCTTGACGACGATCTGGCTGTCTTCCGCGACGACGGCTTCGTCATCGACGGCGTTCAGGGAAGACCGCGACGGAATCAGGCTGATGATTAACATCGAGACGGCGTACGCCGCGACGACGAGGATGAGGATGAAGGAAATGCCGATTTTCTTTTTGGGTTTCATAAGGTGCCTCCGAGTTGAAATAGCCTATGCTCGATTATACCAAAGAGAATCCGCTTTGAAAAGACTTTCCGGACGGCAATCTACGGATTGGATTTCGTTTCGGAGGGCGCGGTCTTTGAAATCCTGCAGCGGGCGCGCTTGATCTCCGCGATCAGCCAAACCGCGCCGACGATCAAGAGGAGAAACGCCAACACCTTGTAGGGCAATCCGGCGAGTGGCAGGATCATCACGCTGAACGTGATTCCGATGGCGGCGAAGAACGCGATCACGCAAGACGTGCAGCCGTAGGTGAGCATCCCGAACAACACGGCCGCGCTCGACAGGAACGTGCCTTTGCCTTCCTTTCCCGACAATTTGACATACGCGCTGCTCCAGTTCATCATCGCCGCGCTGGCGACGGACATCACGACGTTCATCGCGATGTTTAAGGCGACCAGCCAGACGCCAAACTCCGTGGCCATGTTCGCGTAGCCGCCGTTCAGCGTGTCGAGAACGGTATATAAAACGCCGTATACAACCGAAAAGGCCACAAACGACAAGATGAAACCGCGGTTCTTCTGCATCGCCAAAACTTCATTCCACATGGTGCGTCCTCCTACTTGGAAAACCAGTCGAGATACGGGCCGTAGCCTTCCTCGACGAGCTTGTTTTTGGGGATGAAACGAAGCGCGGCGGAATTGATGCAATAGCGCAACCCGCCGGCTTCGAGAGGCCCGTCGTCGAAGACGTGCCCGAGATGGATGTCGCTTTGGGTCGTTCGGACTTCGGTCCGGATCATCCCGAAAGCACCGTCGTGCTTCGTGCGGACCACGCCGATCGGCTTGGAGAACGACGGCCATCCGCAGCCCGCGTCAAACTTGTCGTTGGACGCGAAGAGCGGTTCGCCGGAAACGACGTCGACGTAGATGCCCTCTTCGAAGTTATCCCAGTAGGCGTTTCGAAACGGCGGTTCGGTACCTTGCTGCTGCGTCACGCGAAACGCGATCGGCGAAAGCGATCCGGCCAACGCTTTCGGGTCATATGGCGTTTTCCACAACCGAAGCAAGCCTTCCGCCCTCCCCGATTTGCGGTCGTGCAGTTCGACCCGGGATGGAAATTGAACGGGATAGGCCGCTTCCGAAGCGGAAGCCGGGATGAAGTTCGTCTGCGGGCGGACGGCGACGGCGACCGTTCGTTCGAAGCGGCGCGAATCCGCCAGTTTGCGAAGGGCTTCTTCGATTTCCGCCTTCATGTCGGCGTCGGCGTAATGGACGGCGGGTTCGTAGGCTTTGCCGCGATCGCGGAATTGGCCGCCCGCGTCGGTCGGATCGATCAAACGCCAAAAGCGCGCCAACAGGAGGCCGACGTTGAGCACGACATCGTCGTAATCGACGCGGACGGCAAAGCGGTGATCGCTTGTGCCCGCGGCGACGCGATCAAAAGTCGGTTGGGGGTCGGTTCCGTCACAATAGCCGGCGATCACGTTGCGGACGCCGGGAACGGACGCGAGCGGTCGGATCAAATGCCAATGCAACCCGCCGGAAAGCCAGATCGTTCTCATGATCATCCCTCCATCGTCTCCATTATATCATTTCGGCGATTCCGCTTCGTTTCTGATGCTTGCGGACCGATTCCTTCGGCGTTGCGATTGTTTCGAACGGCGAAAAGTGGTATAATAAAGTATCAAATGTAAACGATACTATCGACTGCGGAATCTTTTTAAACCTGGAGGACGTATGGACCTGTTGCTAGCGAAATGCGTGGGCAAAACGTATGCGGTGGATGCCTTGACCATTCCCGTCCTGCGCGACATCGATCTGACGATCCGCAAAGGCGACTTTGTCGGGATCGTCGGACCTTCCGGTTCCGGCAAGTCGACGCTTTTGTACCTACTCTCCGGTTTGGAACGGGTGTCTTCCGGAAGCATCACGTATCTGGGTGGTCCGTTTTCCGAATTGTCCGATCAGAAACGCGCCGAATTCCGCAAAACGGACATCGGATTCGTCTTCCAGTTCTACAATCTGATCCCCAACCTGACGGTGTTCGAAAACGTCGAGATCGCCGCCGTCCTCTCCAAGCGTCCCTCGGCGCTCGCTCCGATGGACGTGCTCGCCTGGGTCGAGATGGAGGCCTTCGCCAACCGTTATCCGCATCAGCTCTCCGGCGGCCAACAACAGCGCGTCGCCATCGCCCGCGCCTTGATCAACCGTCCATCAATCGTGTTCGCCGACGAACCCACCGGCAATCTCGATACCGCCAGCGGCCATGAAATCATGGAACTATTGCGGCGGATGAACCGGGAAAAGGACGTCACCGTCGTCCTTGTGACCCACAACCCCGATCATTTGGAAGCGTGCAACCGTATCGTCCGTCTCCTCGACGGGGTCATCGTCGCCGATGAAACGCGCGCCGTTTGATCTCCGGTTCCTCTTCCGTAACCTGACACGGGGCGGCGGTAAGGCATGGATCCTGCTGTTTTCTTCGAGCATCGCTTTGATGCTCCTCCTGATGGTGTTTTCGACGCAACCCTACTTGGTCAATCTGCTTCGGACCGAAGCCGTCGACCGCTACGGTTCGATCGATCTCGTCGTGACCTACGACGCCAATTCCAGCCGCCGCATCCTCAATCAGCGGAAGCTGGCCACGGACTACGCCGCCATCGGCGAATGGTCGACCTTCTTCAACACGATCGCCTATGCGGAAGACCGGACGGTGCAGGTGTTCGGCGGATCCGGCGGCGGCATGCGGTTTTTGACGGGGTCGACGACATTTCCGATCGACGGCGACGAGGCTTTCCTCACGGCAAGCCTGGCCGCGGCGTGGAACGTCGGCGTCGGCGACCGCATCCAAATCGATTTGAAAGGCGTTCCCTACGAGTACCAGGTCGTCGGGATCGAACCGGACAAGGGTCTGTTTTCCAATGACGCCGTCTTCGTCGACAAAACCGCCCTGCTGTCCCGGCTCTTCGCGCTGGAGGGATTGACCAATCTCGGCAACACGATCTACATCCGCATGGCCGACATGGATCAAATCGACGAATGGATCGAAATCCTGAAAACCGATTCGGAATACGCCGATTTCGATTTCATCAAGATCATCGATCCGGTCACGTTCACCAGAATCGCCAACTACACGACATCGGTTCTTCTTTCGATCATGCTGCTGGGGATCATCGCGGTCTTCGTCGTCATCCGCTCCGTCGTGCCGCTGTTCCATCGCGACTTTCAGAATCAAACCGGCGTCCTCAAACCGCTTGGAGCGCCGCAAGGATGGGTCGAGAAACGCTGGATGCTTCAATTCGGGGTGATCGGGATCCTTGCGATTCCGATTGGCTGGACGCTCCAAATCGTGATCTTCGAACTGGGTCGGGCGGTGTACGGCATCCAATCGCCGATCCCGTTTCCGATCGGCCGCCTCTGTCTTGGCACGATTTGTTTCCTCCTCGTCTTCGGGGCTCTTTCCTGGCTTGAAATACGTCGATTTTCGGCCCTTTCCGCGATGGATGCGGCGCGCGATCGGCGCATTCCCAAAGCAAACCGATCGTTATGGATCTTCGGGATTCTCGCCCTTGCCTTCGTCCTCAACCTGTTCGTCTTCCGGCTGCCCGAAGGGATCCGGGCCGCGATCACGTTCCTTTGCGGCGTCGCGATCGTGATGGCTTCCTTTCCCGCCGCGTTCGCCCTGCTCAAGCGGGTTTCCCACAAGGGAAGGTCCTCCTACTTCAAACTCGTGAGCCTTCCTTGGCTGGCTTCCTCCAAACCGATGCACGGGGCGATCCGCGTCGCGTTCATCACCACGTTGGTTCTGACCTCCTCCTTTTCGATCGTGAACTTCGTCACCCGCGAGGCCGACCGGATCGTCGCGATGGTTCAGTCGGATTATCTGCTCGCCAACGTCTTTGATTACAACGACTCGATGAAGACCTCGCTGCTTTCCTATGAAGGCGTCGCAAGCGTTGGCGAGGCGATCCTGTTCGAACGGCAATCGATGTCCTTTCAAGACGGCGAGAAAACCTTCCGCTTCCATCTGTCGATGAGCTCCGAGGATTGGCAAGAAGCCTTCGCCTTCCCGCTATCCCATGATTTCATCGACCGCCTCGACGATCAAGAGACCCTATACGCCGCAGTGCCGATGTCGATCGCCATAAGCATGGGCATCGGGATCGGCGACACGATCGTCCTGGAGTCGGGCGGCGCTTTGGGTCCGCTATCCTTCGAAGTCGCCGGGTTCCTCGAAATCAATTACGACAATTTGATCCTG
>Ga0116204_1000172_pt1 | contig 33205 bp, 25 predicted proteins | sample LakKivwa52mmetaG_FD_94481 | JGI IMG/M metagenome (GOLD analysis project Ga0116204, IMG submission 94481) | Anoxic lake water microbial communities from Lake Kivu, Rwanda to study Microbial Dark Matter (Phase II) - Lake Kivu water 52m metaG | ecosystem: Environmental > Aquatic > Freshwater > Lake... | reverse complement strand
TTCGGTTATGATTAATAATTATTATTACTCATTTTTATTTCCAAGGAGCCTCATATCCCTGACAGTGTTTATCAGCCTGATCATCTCCGACCTGTAGCCATCCTCATCATTACCCCTTGCAGAGCCGGCCAGCTTTGCCGCACCTTCAAGCGTTGAAGATCCCCTGAACTCAGAATCCCTGAGTATCATTCCTAATTCTGCAACGGCTGCTGCAAACCTGAGGTTTTCAGATGCATCTTCAATTTCCCCGCTGAAACCCTTTACGGTTTTTTCAAGAAGCATGCTGGTAACTCCGTCCGGTTTCTTATAACGGACCTTAATGGTAAGAAGCTCGTCTGAATATCTGTCATCAATGTTTGTACCTGAAACCTGGTATTTTAAAGGATCAACTGAAGGGATCTTTTCACCTGAACCGGCAGGTATTATTTCATACAGGGCAGTAACCATATGTCCTGATCCCATTTCACCGGCATCTTTGGTGTCATCATTGAAGTCCTCGTCATTTAGAAGCCTGTTTTCATACCCGATCAGCCGGTACGAATCAACTTTTGCTGGATTGAATTCCAATTGGAATTTAACATCCTTCGCTATTGTAAAAAGCGTACCTCCGAATTCGCGTACAAGTACCCTGCGTGCCTCCTGCAGGTTGTCAATGTATGAGTAATTACCGTTGCCTTTGTCAGCTATGATCTCCATTTTGTCATCCTTATAATTTCCCATGCCGAAGCCGAGAACGGTAATGAACACCCCCAGTTCACGTTTTTCTTCAACAAGCCTTTCCATCCCGCCGTTGCTTGATTCACCAACATTGAAGTCGCCGTCGGTGGCAAGGATGATCCTGTTGTTCCCGCCTTTTATGAAGTTCTTTTCGGCTTCCCTGTAAGCCAGCCTCAGTCCTGCCCCTCCTGCAGTTGACCCGCCTGCCTCAAGATTATCTATTGAGGCCATAATCAATTCCTTCCTGTTGCCAGGAGTCGATTCCAGCACCAGTCCTGCAGCACCTGCATATACTACAATCGCAACTTTGTCCTGCGGCCTGAGCTCATTTACCAGCAGTCCGAAAGCTGATTTAAGCAGTGGAAGCTTGTTCGGATAATTCATTGAGCCTGAAACATCGATCAGGAATACAAGGTTTGAAGGAGGTAGCGCAGCTTTATCAATGCTCTTCCCGCGCAGTCCCACCTGCAGAAGCTGATGCCTGTTGTCCCACGGACATATTGCCAGCTCGGTATAAACAGAAAAGGGATGTTCTCCGCGGGGCTCGGGATAGTCGTATTTGAAGTAATTGATCATCTCTTCAATCCTTACAGCATCAGGCGGCGGCAGCTGTCCGTTGTTTATGAACCTGCGTATGTTTGAATATGAAGCATTGTCAACATCAATAGAAAATGTTGATAACGGATTGTTCCTCGCATTCTTAAACCCGTTCTCATTTATTGATGCATATCCTTCGGTATTGAAGCCCGGATTGTACCGTCCGAAGAACTGCCCCGACCCACAGGCTGCCCCCATTGCCATCGGCGCAGATTTCAGAGCCATCTCTCTTTTTGAATCATAACCTGTAGCTAATATCTCCTGAAGAAATATAATCTCAGATTGCATTTTTACATTAATGACACTCCTTTCACTTATTCTTTGCTCAATAGTTTTATAACCCATAAAGGTAAAAACAAGTACCCTGTCCTCAGGATTAACTGATATCTGGTACCTGCCATCCCTGTCAGTGACCGAATAAGCTGCAGTGCCTTTAACTGATACTGATACACCGGCCAGCGGATTGCCAGATTCATCAAGCACCCTGCCGGTAATGATCCTTGATTCAGTAAATGAGATAATAACCGCTGCAAGGATCATTATTGCGAAAATTCTTAAACTGTTTTTCATGACTGATAGAATTTATGGTTAAACTTTTAACATAGGATGCAGAGATATGTCAGATTCCATAAAAGCCTGAATATTTTTTTGAGTTATCTTTATTGTAATAAAAACTTACACAGAGTGACACAGAGATCTTCGCTCAGACCTACACAGAGTTCCACAGAGGTAATTCCCCGTGGATATCTGTGTCTTCTCAGTGTAGCTCTGTGTAACAATAAAATATCTTATTAAAATAATAATGACCCTCTGGTTCGCCGGTAAAATATCAAAATCCAGAACTGATGATGATCTGATTAATGAGTTCAGTTCCTCCGGTAATCTGGAAGCTCTCGGGGAACTCTATTCCGGTTATATGCACCTTGTTTATGGTGTTTGTCTAAAATATCTCAGAAACAGGGAAGAATCACAGGATGCCGTGATGCATATCTTCGAAAAGCTCATCACGGAGATCCCGAAGCAGAAAATAGAGAACTTCAGCAGCTGGCTTTATGTTGTAACAAAAAACTACTGTCTGATGCAGCTCCGGTCAGATAAATCGCGGGAGTTGAAATACCGGGAATGGACAATTGATCCGGGTTCTGTTATGGAAATGAGCTATGATCTGCATCCTATCGACAGAGAAGACCATAACACGGATGAAGCTCTTGCAGATTGCATTGAAAGACTTAAAGATGAACAGAAAGAGTGCATCAGGCAGTTTTATTATGAAAGCAGGTCATACAGCGAAATAGCCAATAGCCTGGGCGTCGATGAGAAGAAAGTGAAGAGTTATCTTCAGAACGGGAAAAGAAATTTAAAACTATGCCTCGAGGAGAAAAATGAAAAAGAGAAACAGCATTAATGATCTCTCCGAATTTACCCGCTATATCAGGGGTGAAATGTCAAAACGGGAGGAGAATGCTTTCCAGAGGAAGCTTCAGAAGGATCCTTTTTATGAAGAGGCCGCTGAAGGATTGACACAAATATCACACGATGAAGCCCTCTCCGACCTTGATGTGCTGGAAAGAAGACTGAATAAGAGGATTTCGGGAAACCGGAGGATGGTAATATACAGGATTGCGGCATCAGTTGCGGTTCTTATGATAGTATCTTCCGTATATTTCATTTTGAACAGGGACAAACCAGCCAGGGAAATGGCAAAAACTGCTGCTGCAGAGGCTGCCGGGAAAATGGATGAATCTGCGGAAACAATCCTGGCAGCAGGTGAAACGGCGGCAGAAAGAGATGAAGTAATTACTGCTGAAACCCGTTCTGAAGAAGTTACAGCCAGGCAGGAAACAACGGTATCAATGGTTGCTGCAGAACCTGTAACGGTATTTGATGCAGAAAAACTTGCCGGTGCTCAGGCCGCAGCAATGAAAAAGTCAGTACTTCCGGAAGCAAGAGGTGTAATAATCTCTTCTGAGGACAATCTTCCGATACCCGGGGCCATGATAACCCTTAAGGGCACCACAAGCGGAGCGGTTACAGATACCGGGGGCAGATTCCGGATACCTCTCACCGATACTGTGCCTGTAGTTCTTGTTACCGAATTTATCGGTATGGAAAAGCATGAAGTTGAAGCCGATATCAGCAAAGATATGAAGATCAGCATGATACCTTCACAGAATGCATTAAGCGAGGTCGTACTGGTGAGTTACGATGCAAAGGCAAAAGAGAGTATTGACAAAACTGCATACGTACCTGCCCAACCTTTAACAGGCAAAAATGCATTTGACAGTTATATTGAGGATAATATCCGCAAACCGACATCTCTGCCGTCGGGTCAAAGAGTTGTGGTCGTACTGGGATTTACTGTCAGAAAAACAGGCGCTGTTGAAAATATCAAAGTCATAAGAAGCCCCGGACAGGAGTTTTCAGATGAGGCTTTAAGGCTAATCAGGGAGGGCCCCGCATGGAAACCGGCTGAAGAAAACGGTCAGCCGGTTGACGAAGAAGTAAGGATCAGAATTGTTTTCAAGTAATTTTTACCTGATTGAACTCACCACAGGGGACACAGAGAAAACAGACTACCCGGATTAAAACCCTGTGCTCTCTCTGTGTAACCCTGTGAACTCTGTGGTGTAATATTTTTAATTACTTTTCACTGTTCTTAGTGAAAGCATATATGTTTAAAAAAACCATCATTCTGCCGTTTTTGCTGATCGTTTCAATGCAAGCGCTGATATGTCAGAATGTCGATTCAGTTTCGTATAAAACCAATCCCCGGTTCAGCTTTTATTCATTTGAAAATAACGCCGAGATACTCCTTCATGTCCCTCAGAAACTAATCAGTTTCAAAACAGAAGTATCACTATTATCAGGCAACAACTTAATGGGTACATGGCAGGGTATTCCCGGAAAGACAATAGTGAGAATACCTTTTGAACTGGGTCTGATCCCGGGTAATTATGAGGTAGTTGCAGATATCAGGGTAGCCGGAAGAAGTACAAAATATATTTCAAAAACTGATCTGACAATCCTTGAATACAAATCAAATGAAGTCAAGACAGACAGGTTTTCAGGCGGACTTATCGTTAACAAAAGGCAGTTCTTTCCTTTCGGGTTTTACTGCTATTCCCCTGTCCACCCGGCTCTTCCTGAAGAAGAGGTAGTGAAAGGATTTAACATGATCTCTCCCTACCAGAGGATACTGCCTGAAACCGTGTCAGAAAGAAAAGCATATATGGACCGGTGTGCGGAACTCGGCATGAAGGTCCATTATAATGTACTGTCTGTAACGGGAGGCGGAGGAGTGGGCTCACAAATACAGGATATTACCGAAGAACAGAAAAAGGAAAGATTAATAAACGAGATATTAACCTTCAGAGACCACCCTGCCCTGCTTGCATGGTACATAGCTGACGAGCCCACAGGACATAAGGTCGCCCCGGAAGTCCTGGAAAAGGCATACACGACAATCAGGGAATATGATCCCTGGCATCCGGTCACAATTGTCTTCATGGCACCTTTCCTCGCTTCAAAGGACTATTCGGATGCCCTTGATATTGTTATGGCCGATCCGTACCCTGTGCCTGATATGCCGGTAACACTTGTCGGGAATGTTGCCGGACAACTTGCAGCAGAATTTTCCGGGAAGAGGCCTGTGTGGATAGTGCCCCAGGCTTTCGGGGGAGGTGAATGGTGGGGTCGCGAACCGTCACTTCAGGAAATGAGGTCAATGACATACCAGGCTGTAATAAGGGGTGCAAGAGGAATTCAATACTTCATCCGGCAGGGACTTAATTTTTTTCCTAAATCCACAGCTGCATGGGGAGAGTGCGGAAGAATGGCAGTTGAAATAGCCGAGCTCACTCCATGGCTTCTCTCTGATGAAGAAACAATACGCGTAAGATCAGCATCACAGGACATTATCGTGACTTCAGCAGTACATGAGAACCAGCTTCTTATCCTGGCAGTGAACAAAACAAATGCCCCAAAAAGGGCGGAGTATTTCATATCAGGCATGGTGCCGGGCAGGGCGAAAGTAGTTTTTGAAAACCGTTCCGTTACCATCAGCGGAGGATATTTCTCTGACCAGCTTTCTGCATACGGATCACAGGCATACATGATAGATCTTAAACCGAGGAGTGAAACAATCAAACCTTATCCCGGAAACCTGATCAGGGATCCGGGCTTTGAAGATACATCCAGTCCGGGTGTTCCTGCATCCTGCTATGCCAGGAACGGGGGCGACAGGGGTGCAACCTATTTTCTCGATTCCAGGGATCATGTTGAAGGGAACCATTCCATAAGACTGGTAACTCCAAAAGAGAACCGGGGGGTGAGGTTGAGGTTTTTCCCGGTACAGGTGATGAACGGAAAAAATTATCTCATTTCAGTATGGGCACGGACCGATACAGATGTGGGCTCATCCGGAACCATTGATGCAAAACCAAAGGTGTTTGAAATCACCTTTGGTGAAGGAGGCACGAGGAGTTTCAGGCTGGAAAACGAGTGGAGACAATTCGTAACGATTGTTACGATTCCCCATGACAGTCAATTACCCGCCAGAACGAATCTTATCCTTCAGCTTAAGTCGGCAGGTGTTGCGTGGTTCGATATGCTGCAGGTAATTGAGTGCTATGATATCAAACAAAGTATTAACCCGGAACTTAACTGGTATCAGGTCAAATGAAGAACTTACACAGAGTAACACAGAGGACACACAGAGTAACACAGAGAATAACCTCCGTGGATCTCTGTGACTCCTCTGTGTATCTCTGTGTAACTAACTAGATATAAATAATATACAAATATATCACATGAACAGAACGATATTTTTATTTTTGTTTCTTTTAATCTTATCCTCAGGTTGTTCTACTATGGATAATAATGTGAACTATAAAGGGAATCCTGAAGCCTTAAGGCAGAATGAATACATCAAACTGCCTCTGGGCTCAATAAAACCGGAGGGCTGGCTCAAGGCGCAGCTTAAAGCGCAGGCTGAAGGGCTGACAGGAAATGTTGACGATTTCTGGCCAGACCTTGTGAATTCAGCGTGGAGGGGAGGCAATGGTGAATCATGGGAACGGGGACCATATTTCCTCGATGGACTGGTCCCGCTGGCATACCTGCTCGATGATGATAATCTAAAAGAGAAAGTGAAAAACTGGATCGAACCTGTGCTTGCAAGCAGCAACGACACAGGTTGGTACGGACCTGCAAAGAACAAGGACCGATGGCCGCTGGCTGTCGCCAATAAGGTGCTGATGCAGTATTATGAAGCCACCTCCGACGAACGGGCGCTTGAAGTCCTGACAAAATACTTTCGCTACCTTCACGACAATCCTCCTGACTGGCCCGATAAAGACTGGAGGGGAGTGAGGGCAATGGAGAATGCCGTTACCGGATACTGGCTGTACAGACACATCAATGAGCCATGGATCCTTGAAACGATCAAATCGATACAGAATAACAGTTCAGACTGGACGTCGTATTATGAGATCTTCCCGTGGGATTCTGCTGCCTCAGCCGACAGGAAGATCCCTCTTAACTGGGGGCCGGAAGGGTTGACGGCCCATGTAGTCAACAATGCCATGGCTGTCAAATATCCCGGTTTATGGTATCAGCAGTCGCAGGATGAAAGATACAGGAAAGCACTTTTTGATGCAATTAAAAAATATGACCTGAACCATGGCCAGGCAGGCGGCAGGTTTTCTGGTGATGAACACCTCTCAGGCAGGAGTCCCGACCGTGGTACAGAATTATGCGCTGTGGTCGAGTATATGTTCTCACTGGAAGAGCTTTATGCGATATTCGGCGTCAACACCCTGGCAGACAGGCTTGAATTACTGGCTTTCAATGCATTGCCGGGCACGACAACTCCCGATATGTGGGCACACCAGTACGACCAGCAGTCAAACCAGGTGCTGGTGACAGGAGATAAGAGGGACTGGAGTACGAACGGGAATTATTCAAACATATACGGACTGATGCCTAACTTCGCATGCTGCCTTGCAAACATGCACCAGGGATGGCCCAAATTCGTACAGGGCCTCTGGATGGCAACAAATGACAACGGGCTGGCAGCAGCAGCCTACGGCCCCTCTTCTGTCAGGGCTGAAGTTGCTGATGGCCGCAAAATAACCGTTACCGAAATCACGGATTACCCTTTCAGCGGCAAAATTGAATTCAGGATAAATACCGATGCCCCTGTGAGGTTCCCTCTCTACCTCAGGATACCCGGATGGGCTGATACCGCAGCAATCAGCTATAAAAACAAAATCGTTAAAGGAATGGCATGTTCAACGGTGAAATTATCGGCCCGGTGGAATAACGGAGATATAATCACCATGCAGCTCCCGATGAAAATAAGAACCGAGAGAAGGTTCAACAACTCAGCTGCCATACTTCGCGGTCCGCTTTATTTTGCACTGAGGATAGACAAAGATTATAAGAGCGTCAGGATAAACTATGATAACTTCAGCTACAAGGGAAGCGTCGACTGGGAAATATACCCTTTAAGCCCGTGGAATTACGGGCTGATGATTGATCCGGTGAATAATGAGAGAGGGATTGAAGTAACTGAAAACCCGGTTTCTGAGTATCCTTTTGCAGACAGGGGTGACATGATCTGGTCGGCCGGTTCGGGGAAATATGTGCCCTGGGATAAGGCTGCAGCAGTGGTACTGACCGCCAGGGGGATGAAGATACCCGGGTGGGGTATGAGAAATAATTCTGCAGACATCCCTCCCCTGAGCCCTGTAAAACCGGAAGGTGTCACAGAAGTGATTCAGTTAGTGCCTTATGGCAGCGCCAGGCTGAGGATCACCGAATTCCCGGTAATTGATGTAACCCAAATGAAGGCAACCATCAGGTAATATCTGACCGAAATCCATTAACCGCAAAGCACGCAACCCCGAGTACTCGGGACAGCAAAGTTCGCAGAGACATAATACAGGTTTATTCATTGCGATCTCTGCTATTTCTAAAGGACCTTTGCGGTTAAACTAGTATTCAGACTTTATAGAGGATCAGTTTTTGTCTTAAGCCATAGCTTTTCGGGATCAGTAAGATGCGGGCTTATCTTTTCGAATACCTCAGCATGATATGAATTGAGCCAGTCAATCTCCTTCTGATCAAGCAATGATTTGTCAATCAATGATTTATCAATATAACACAGCGAGACGGTATCGAACCTGAGGAATTGTCCGAAATCTGTCTCTTCATCTTCATAGCAGATCATAAGGTTCTCTGTCCTGATCCCGTATTCGCCCTCACGGTATACCGCCGGCTCATTTGAGATAAGCATCCCAGGCTGAATAATAGTTTTGTTATCTGCAGGGCTTATATTCTGAGGGCCCTCATGAACATTAAGGCAATACCCTACTCCGTGACCTGTTCCGTGACCGTAATTAAGACCGTTATCCCAGAGAGCTTTTCGTGCCAGTATATCAAGCTGGTATCCTCTAGTGCAAAGGGGGAACCTGGCACTTGCAAGACCTGTATGTCCTTTAAGCACAAGGGTGAAATCTTTTTTCTGCTGAAGCGAAGGGACGCCGGTTGAGATTGTGCGGGTAATATCGGTTGTTCCGCCCATATAATGACCGCCTGAATCAACCAGCAGGATACCTCCGGTGTCTATCTCAGCATTGGTTTCAGACGTTTCGTTATAGTGAGGGAGTGCGGAATTTGCATTAAATGCTGCTATAGTTTCAAATGAAGGTCCGAGGAATTCTACCTGGAGGTTCCTGATTTCAAGAAGTTTATTTTTGACTGAACGTTCATTCAATGATAAAACTCCCAGATTGACTTCAATCCAGTAAAAAAATTTTGTAAGGACAACCCCATCCCTGATCATTACCTTCAAAATATTCTCTATCTCTGTCTTGTTTTTTACTGCCTTCATCCTGGAAGGAATACTCAAATCATCGATTATCCTTAAACTCCCGGGGATCGAAAACCAGAGCGATACCGGAGTTTTTCCCGGGGTAACAAGCAACCTCGACCCTTCCGGCAGTGCAGCCAGAACAACCTGACATTTATCATAAGCAAGAATCTTTACACCAAGCTTATCAAATTCCAAAGCCAGGTCAGGAGGGATCTTTGTTTCATCTGTAAAAAGAAAGATCTGGTGTTCACCAATGACAGCAGAAGACATTATCAGCGGAGAATATGTAAAATCGTCTCCCCTTATGTTAAAAAGCCACATGACATCATCGCATGAAACAAGGAGGTGATAGTTGACCTCCATCTTCTTCATCTCCTCACGAACTTCACTTATTTTCACATCCCTCGCCTTGCCTGCGAACTTTAAAGGATGGTCAAAAGAAACAGATGATGGTAATGCGGGACGGCCGGTCCAGATTCCGCTGATAAGGTCACATCTGAAGTTTATTGAAATCTTTTTATGCGCCAGTTTTGCCTCAAGTTTCCTTAAAGAAGCTATGGAGAATATTCTCCCGTCAAGAGCTGTCTTACTGATGGTCTCTGAATTTTCAGCGATCCATTCTGCATAGCCTGTCTCCGGCAGATATCCCTGCTTCATCAGTCTGAATCCGGAACCATCAAGTTCCTTTTCAGCCTGGATGAAATATCTTGAGTCGGTCCAGAGACCTGCAAATGTGCCTGTTACAACAGCTATGCCGGCCGATCCGCTGAAACCGGTAAGCCATTTCAGCATCCGCCAGTGATCGGGAATGTTCTCACCGGGGTGGGGACTGCCAACAGGAATGATATAGGCATCAATGCCATTTTGTTGCATAGCCTCCCGGAGGAGAGAAAGGTTATGACAATGAGTGTTCAAGTTCTACAGGTTCTTCACTTCATTTACAAGATTCTGCAGTGTTGTTTTCGCATCCCCGAAGAGCATCCTGGTCTTGTCGTTAAAGAAAAGCATATTCTCTATTGCCGCATAACCTTTTCCCATTCCGCGTTTCATCACGATTATATTCCTGGCATCACGGGCCTTTACTATCGGCATGCCGTATATCGGGCTTGAAGGGTCATCTTCGGCAGCCGGGTTGACAACATCATTTGCTCCTATAACCACAAGGACATCCGTACTTGGAAGGTCTGGATTTATCTCATCACTCTCAACAAGCTGCTCATACGGCACATCAGCTTCAGCCAGGAGAACATTCATATGTCCCGGCATTCGTCCTGCCACGGGATGAATAGCATATTTCACATCAACACCTTTTTCGTCAAGGAGCTTGTCGAGCTCATGGCAGATATGCTGAGCCTGTGCAACAGCCAGTCCGTAACCCGGTACTATAACGACTTTCTTTGAATAGCTCAGAAGGACCGCTGCATCAGACAGAGTAATCTCCCTGATAGTTCCTGCACCGGCGTCTGCGGCCTGGCCTCCCCCGCCGAAGACCCCTACTATCACGTTGAGCAGCGACCTGTTCATAGCCCTGCACATGAGTATCGTAAGAATTGTACCTGCTGATCCAACCAGTATGCCGCCTGTCAGCATCGCCTGGTTGTTATAGAGGAATCCGCCCATAGCAGCGGCAACACCGGTGAAAGAGTTAAGCAGGGAAATGACAACAGGCATATCTGCTCCTCCGATAGGCATTACAAAGAGAACACCGTAGATAACAGCAACGGCAAACATTATATATATATATGGTGTCAGTTCGGCGCTTGCACTGACATCACGTGTCATAATGAACACGATGAAACCGATCAGGAGAGCCAATATCGACATATTCACATATTTCATCGCTTTGACCCTGAGGTCTCCTATCCAGCCGTCAAGCTTGCCGAAGGCGATCATGCTTCCTGCCCAGGATACCGTTCCTATCATCAGCCCGAGGAGTATTGCAAGGACATGTCCGTTTGCCATGCCGCTTTTTTCTATCAGCGCGGGACTTACATGCGGGAATTCCATCATGGAAATAAGCGCTGCAGCAGCGCCTCCCATCCCGTTGAAGAATGATACAAGCTGGGGCATGGCTGTCATCCTGACCTTCTTTGCGATCACCCACCCTATGACAGTGCCGATCATTATTGCGCCTATTATCCATGGCACGTTGCCTATAGGCGCGCCATCTTTCCTGTGAAGGAGGATCGTGGCTATAATGGCAATGCCCATTCCGAAGGCTGCAAGGATATTACCTCTTCTGGCTGTAAGAGGGTGGCTCAGCATCTTTAGTCCCAAAACAAAGAGCACTGAGGCAACTATATAGGTGATCTCAAGTATTGAAATACCGTACGGAAATTGTATTAATTCGTTCATTCTGCTGATCATTAGCGTTAACCCGGGGAAACTACTTCTTCTTTTTGAACATCTCAAGCATCCTGTCGGTTACGACAAACCCGCCCACCACGTTAAGTGTTCCGAGCACCACGGCAAGGAACCCGAGGATCATCGATCCCGTGGTATCGGCATGTCCCATCACTATTATCGCCCCGATTATCACCACACCGTGAATAGCGTTTGCTCCCGACATCAGCGGAGTGTGAAGTATGGCAGGAACATGGCTTATTACTTCTATTCCGAGGAATATTGAGAGGATAACTATGAAAATAGCTTCCCTGTGCTGTAAAAAAAAGTTCAGTATACTTTCCATTCAATTACCTATTTTATGTTAAGCATTTGTTTCACTCTCCGGCTAACGTACTCTCCGTTATGAACTGCAATTGTCCCTGAGATGATCTCATCCTGCATATTCAGGTCAAGGCTACCCTCTTTGTTGATCATGATCTTCAGCAGGTTGATAAGGTTACATCCGAACATCCTGCTTGCGTCTGAAGGCATATCGGCAGGATAGTCCGACCTGCCTATTATCGTAACACCGTTAACGACTATTGTCTTACCATTTTCTGTCAGCTCACAGTTTCCTCCCGTTGATGCGGCAAGGTCAACTATTACCGAGCCTGGTTTCATCTTGCATATCGTTTCCTTAAGCAGGAGGACCGGTGCTTTTTTACCCGGTATCTGTGCTGTTGCTATAACCACATCGGATGCTTCAGCCCTCTGCTGGATCAGTTCCTGCTGTTTTTTCCTGAACACTTCGGTCTGTTCAACAGCATAGCCTCCTGCAGAAGCATCTTCCATTGCTCCTTCCACCTCTATGAATTTTCCTCCAAGGCTTTTCACTTCATCTTTCACAGCCGAACGGACATCGAAAACCTCAACAACAGCTCCAAGTTTTCTCGCAACAGCTATTGCCTGCAAACCTGCCACACCTGCACCTAATATAAGTACGCGCGATGGTTTGATTGTCCCGGCAGCTGACATGAACATAGGGAAAAATCTCGGAGAAATAGATGCAGCATGAAGCACTGCCTTGTATCCGGCAACGGTAGCCATCGATGACAGGATATCCATTGACTGGGCCCTTGTTGTGCGCGGGATCAGATCAAGTGCAAGAACAGTGAGTTTCAGACTACGGACTTTTTCAATCCAGCCTGCATTCTCAACCGGATTAAGGACACAGCATAACACCTTGCCTTCGCTGCAAAGCCCGAGCTCGGCCTCAGGAATGTGATCAACCGAGATCAATACAGAAGATTTTGTGAACACTTCCTCTCTGGAAGCCGGCATCGTCCCTGCCGTCCGGTAATCATCATCCGAAGCAAATGCGTTGTTCCCTGCCCCATTTTCCACAAGCACTTCAACTCCGAGCTTCCTGAGCCCCGCAGCTTCACCCGGCAGCATAGCCACTCTTCTTTCAGTTCCTGATTCTTTAAGTATTCCAACAGTCATGATATATGGTTGTTTGGTTGTTTGGTTGATTGGTTGATTGGTTGATTGGTTGATTGGTTGATTGGTTGATTGGTTGATTGGTTGATTGGTTGATTGGTTGATTGGTTGATTGGTTGATTGGTTCAAGGGTTCAGGTTTGAGGTTTGTTATACTTATTCCCCCTTTGAAGGGGGCAGGGGGATGTTTTTATTATTTTCCAAAGAAACTATCCAGCCAGAATCTGTTTTTCTCATTCTGCTCATGAATTCCCTTAACACCCCTCACCCCGTGCCTGTGATCAGGGTATACCATGAACTGAAAACTCTTGCCCTCATCCTGAAGCTTCGAGATAAGCCAGATGGTGTTCTGCATATGGACGTTATCGTCCATATCTCCATGAGTCAGGTATAGCCTGCCCTTCAGGTTTTTCGCAAAGGTAAGCGCTGAACCGTCTCTGTATCCTTCAGGGTTATCCCGGGGAGTATCCATGTATCTTTCAGTATATATATTGTCATAGAGCCTGTAATCAGTCACTGAATACTGTGCAAAGCCATGCGTCCAGTAGTCGGCTCCCCTGGTCAGAGCAAGACATGTCAAATAGCCCCCGTACGAGCCGCCTGTGATTCCCATCCTTTCAGGATCAGCAAATGGTTTTTCACGGAGCCACATTACTGCATCAGCGTAATCAAGTATCTCCCATTTGCCCAGGCAGCGGTACATGTAATCGAGTCCTTTCTTGCCAAACTGACCTGATCCTCGATGATCAACTGAGAATGTTATTATGCCATTCTGGGCGTACCATGACGGATTGTTTCCCTGCCACCTGTTGTAAACATTCTTTGAATCAGGTCCTCCGTATATTGTAAATACAACAGGATAATTCCCTGAAGGATCAAAACCCACAGGGTAGGTTATGATTGCCGGCATATTGAATAGTCCGTCTGATGTCGCGATCCTTACAAATTCAGCTTTTGAGTGTTTTAAAGGGTCGTACTCATTATGTTCAAATCTGTATATCTCCCTTAACTGTCTGCCCCTTTTGTCGTAAGCAATAATTGACCCGGGGCTGTTAATACTGCTCCAGGTATCGATAAAATAGGTTCCCTTTGGTGAGATGCTTACGCTGTGGTTTCCTTCTCCCTGTGTGATCTGAAGAAGGTTTTTGCCGTCAAGTCCTACCCTGAAGGCATGGTTATCGGTCGACTCCGGCCCTGTTGCTGTAAAATATACCACCCCTGCGGTCTCATCGACACCGGTTATCGAGTTTACCCTGAAGTCAAAGCCGGTAAGTTGTGCAATCAGTTTTCCATCCCAGTCGTGATAATAGAGATTTTCCCAGTCGCTTTTATAACTCCTGATGATAAACCCGGTTCCGTTAATCATCACATGTATATCTTCGCGGAATTCAACCCATGTCTTACGAGATTCTTCATATATCTTTTTGAAATCACCGGTGGAAGGATCAGCCAGTATGATCTCCAGGTTATTCTGGTCGCGGTTCACTATCTGGACAGCCAGTTTTTTGCTGTCGGGTGTCCAGAACGGCCAGGCAATATACTGATCAACGTCATAGTCAGTTCTGACCCATATTGTGTTTGTTGTTGCAATATCGGCAATTCCCATCCTGACTTTCGGGTTCGGATCGCCTGCCTTGGGGTAAGGAACCTGTTCAAGCGTCCCGTGAATGCCGTCCGGTTCGTCAAGCCTGTTTAAAGTGAAGAGAGGCACATCGCTCTCGTCGGTTCTGAGATAAGCTATCCTTGACCCGTCAGGCGACCACCAGAACGCGGCATAACGGCTGGCCCTTCCAAGTATCTCTTCCATATAAACCCATGAAGCATACCCGTTGTATATCCTGTCCGAAGCATCCCTGGTGAGCCTGATCTCCCTATTGTTTACAAGATCATAAACATAGAGGTCCTTCATCTTTGTATACGCGATCTTTGATCCTTCGGGAGAAAACCGGACATTAACCTCAGGTTCAGGGTCATCTGTCAGTTTCCGAAGCTGAGTCTCCCCCTGTTTGAAATGGTAAAGATCATTTTCCCTGACAAATATTGCGCTGTTCCTGTCAGGACTCACTACATCTCCTGCCTCGAGGGCAATACCCGGAGGCAGCAGCCCGGTGAATACCTCGCGGTCGCTCTTTGGCGCTTCAACCGGCATACTTCTGCCGGTTCTGATATTAACACTCAGGATCACGGGATTCCTGTCGGCATCCAGTGTCCGTATGATGTAATGGGTGTCATCGCTCCATCCCAGGATGGCCACCTGGTTTGTACTTCTGCCGGGCATTTGCGTATATGCCTGGTTAGTTGAAACATGAGAAACAATTAACAGGAAAACAAGGATCCCCGGTCTGATGATCTTCTTCATGATTTGTATTTTAAGATGCAATTATTGATCATTTGAGCCGCTAAAATAAGAATTAAGCGCGGGTGTTTTACAATCATTTTACAGTTTTTTGAACATATTTGAATTTTCAATTAAATTTAGGATTCCATGATTAATTCAAACCTGATGAAGAAGATTTCCTTCCTTTTGATCGTTATGTTTACCACTGCTGCATGTTTAAGCAGGAAAAGTGACTTCAGTAATGCGGTTAAAAGCATTACCGTGGGTGATCTGCAGAAATTTACATCTGAGCTGGGGAGCGACAGCTTTATGGGCAGAAAGCCTTTTACAGAAGGTGAAGAGATATCTGTGAATTATCTTGCCGAACAGTTAAGGCTTGCCGGATTTGAACCTGCCTTTAACGGAAGCTGGTTCCAGAAGGTTCCGCTGGTTGAGATCAACTCGTCGGTGAGTGAGGTGGTGATCACAAAATCATCCTCCACGCTCTTCAGGTTCGGCGTGCCCGATGAAGCAGCTGTCGTTTCGCCGGTGGAAACAGAGGAGGTGTCAGTACGCAATATGCCGATGATATTTGCAGGATTCGGGATTGTCGCACCTGAATATGGCCGGAATGATTATGCCGGGCTCGATGTGAGGGACAAGGTTGTTGTCGTCCTGATAAACGACCCCGGATTGTATACCGGCGATAATGATCTCTTCAGGGGAAGAGAGATGACATATTACGGAAGGTGGACATATAAATATGATGAGGCAGCAAGGCAGGGAGCCGCCGGGATACTGATCATTCACGAAACTGAAGGGGCCGGGTACGGCTATACCATCCCCAGGAAAAGCTCCATTTCACCAAGGCTCTACATGAGAAGCGCCGATGATAACGAACCCAGGTGCCTGTTCACCGGCTGGCTCTCGTCCGGTGCAGGCGGTAAGCTTTTCATGAGCCTTGGATATGATGTGGCAGAACTGAGGAAAGAGGCCTGCAGAAATGATTTCAGGGGATTCGCCCTGGGAACAGGCATCACACTCAGCATCAGGAATGAATTAAAGTATGATGAATCACGAAATGTTGCAGGGATTTTGAGGGGATCAGCTAATCCGGATGAATGCATTGTATATACCGCTCACTGGGACCATTTCGGGATCGGGGAAAAAGAGAACGGCGATTCAATCTACAACGGGGCCGTTGACAACGGAACATCAATGGCATGGGTTCTCTCAATAGGCAAAGCATTCTCCGCACTGAAGCACAGGTCAGAAAGAAGCGTGATACTGCTCTTCCCGACTGCCGAGGAGCAGGGACTCCTTGGATCAAAATACTATACCGAACACCCGGTCATACCGATGGAGAAAACAGTCGCCTGCCTGAACAACGACGGACTGCTGCCAATCGGCAGGATGAAAGATGTGACTATCATCGGCTACGGGCAGTCGGACCTCGATAGCCTAACAATGATCGCTGCCGCTGAACAGCAGAGATATGTCACACCCGACCCCGATGCCCATACCGGAATGTACTTCAGATCCGACCATTTCGCATTCGCTGCAAAAGGTGTTCCCTCACTATACGCGCAGGGCAGCACCGAAAGCCGTGAATATGGAAAGGAATGGGCAGCCCGGCAGAAAAAGGATTATATAGAGAACCGATACCACCGTCCTGCAGATAACTACTACCCCGATACCTTCAATTTTGAGGGGATAGTTGAAGATGCAGCCCTGGCTTTCAAAATAGGTTATGACCTTGCAAACTCGAATTATTACCCGCGTTGGAGGTCGGTATCAGAATTTAAACTACTGAGAACCAGATAAATATACATAACGACTACCATGTCTGTTTATAGTTTAACACAGCAGATTATGATTTATCTCATAAAATCAGATACATATTATCCATTAATTTGTTGTTATTTTATTAACAGTGTTATTTTATTAACATTAATTTATTATTTTTGTGCGTCGGAAATATTTAACAACCTGTAAGATATGAACACCATCAAATCACCGGCTGAACTTAAGAAAAGAAAAGCCGGATTCCTCGAAAAGATGAACAGTAAAGACAGAATCCGGATCCGCGTTCACATGGGAACAAGCGGTCAGGCTTCCGGTGCAAAGGAGATCTATGATTTCATCAGGCTTGAACTGGAAAAAAGAAACATAGATGCCGTCGTTATCAGCACAGGCGATATGGGTTACAGCTTTGCCGAACCTACAATAGAAGTCACCATACCCGGTGAATCACCCATAGTATACGGCAATGTCGACAAGATCAAAGCAGATGATATCATTGAAAAACATATTAAGAACGGGGAGCTTGTTGATGGCATCCTCCCTGTCAATTACCAGGTTATCAAATAAATACTGACGGAGGCTCAAACATGGCAAAACTGAAAACCCAAATAATGGTGTGCGGAGGGACAAGCTGCAGTGACAAACTGGGCGAATTGCTTATTGATAACCTGAATCTCGAGCTTGAAGCCAACGCTCTCGAAAATGAGGTACGGGTTGTAAAAACGGGATGTTTCGGCCTCTGCAGGCTGGGACCGGTAGTTAAGATAGCCCCCGGCGATACTATCTACACAGGAGTTAAGCCCGATGATGCAAAAGAGATTGTAGCAAGTCATGTTATGAAAGGCCGGATCGTGGAAAGGCTTCTCTTTACTGACCCGGTCACAAAGAAAAAGCTCACCACAGAAAATGATTTTGCTTCACAGAAGAAACAGCTGAGGATCGTCCTTCGCAACTGCGGAGTGATTGATCCGGAGAATATCGATGAAGCCATCGCCCATGATGCCTATGAGGCCCTCAGCAGGGTTCTTACGGAAATGAAGCCTTCCGATGTCATCAGGATAATCAAAGATTCGGGACTTCGCGGAAGAGGAGGAGGAGGATTCCCCACAGGGATCAAGTGGGAAATAGCGTACCGGAACAAGTCCGACGAAAAATATGTTGTCTGCAATGCCGACGAGGGCGACCCGGGCGCGTTCATGGACAGGTCAGTGCTTGAAGGCGATCCCCATGCAGTGCTCGAGGCGATGGCAATATGCGGCTACAGCATCGGAGCCGGCACAGGACTTATCTATATCAGGGCTGAATATCCACTGGCTGTGGCACGGCTGAAGACAGCAATAGCACAGGCCAGGGACTACGGCCTGCTGGGCAGCAATATAATGGGTACCGGTTTCAGCTTTGATATAGAGATTAAGTATGGTGCAGGCGCATTCGTGTGCGGAGAGGAGACAGCCCTTATCCATTCCATGGAAGGAGACCGCGGAGAACCGACCGTCAAGCCTCCATTCCCGGCCGAATCAGGCTTCAGGGGGAAACCAACCAATGTGAACAACGTTGAAACATTTGCATCTATCTCCCCTATCATTCTCAAAGGCGCCGAATGGTTCGCTTCCATAGGTACGGAAAAATCGAAAGGCACAAAGGTATTCGCCCTCGCAGGCAAGATCAATAATGTCGGGCTGATTGAGGTCCCGATGGGAACCACTCTGCGCGAGGTGATCTTCGAGATAGGAGGCGGAATAAGAAACGGCAAGAAATTCAAGGCGGCCCAGACAGGCGGCCCGTCGGGCGGATGCCTTACGGAAAACCACCTTGAAACCCCGATCGACTTTGATAATCTGCTTACCGCAGGTTCAATGATGGGATCAGGCGGACTGATAGTGATGGATGAAGACGATTGCATGGTGTCGGTTGCAAAATTCTTTCTCGACTTCACTGTTGAGGAATCGTGCGGCAAATGTGCACCCTGCCGTATCGGCAACAAACGCCTCCACGAACTGCTCGAGCATATAACAAAAGGAAAAGGAGTTCCTGCCGATCTTTCCAGGCTTAAGAATATGTGCCTGGTAATCAAGGATACCTCGCTGTGCGGACTCGGACAGAGCTCCCCAAACCCTGTACTCTCAACGCTTGAGAACTTCAGGGAGGAGTATGATGCCCATGTCACCGTAAAAAAATGTCCTGCAGGACAATGCAGGGATCTCATGGAGTACTTTATCATATCGGCTAATTGTGTCGGCTGTACTGCATGTGTGAGGGTATGTCCGGTGGGAGCAATAACCGGTGAACGCAAGGAGCCTCATCTGATCAACCAGGAGATATGCATAAAATGCGGGGCATGCATCGAGAAATGCAAGTTTGACGCAATAATAATAAGGTAAAATAAGGAGTGCAGTAAATGGAAACTATCAGACTTTCAATAGATAACAGGCAGGTTGAAGTGCCGAAAGGAACAACAATAAATAAAGCGGCAAAACAGGCCGGTATCGATATCCCTGTCCTTTGCTACATGGAGCTTAAGGATCTCTGCATTGAAAACAAGCCTGCCGGATGCAGGATATGCGTCGTTGAGGTGGAAGGAAGACGTAACCTGGCTCCTTCCTGTGCTACAAACTGTGAAAACGGCATGGTGGTTAAAACCCATACAACAAGAGTGCTTAATGCCCGTCGTACGGTTATGGAATTCATCCTCTCCGATCATCCCAAGGATTGCCTTATCTGCCCTAAATCAGGCAGTTGCGAACTCCAGTCAATGGCTCACCAGCTGGGTATAAGGGAGATACCCGGACAGGATATAGCGGCAATGTCGACCTACAAGAAAGATACATCACCTTCAATTATAAGGGACCAGGATAAATGTATACTGTGCCGCCGCTGCGAGATGATGTGCAACACGGTTCAGACCGTAGGTGCCCTCTCGGCAGTTAACAGGGGATTCATGGCAACCGTGGCCCCTGCTTTTGAACAGAACCTTGAACATTCAACATGCACTTATTGCGGACAGTGTGTTGCGGTTTGCCCTACAGGCGCCCTTAACGAAGTTGACCATACACCCGATGTACTCCGGGCACTGGCTGATCCGGCAAAGACAGTTGTGGTACAGACAGCTCCCGCTGTGCGTGCCGCCCTTGGCGAGATGTTCGGAATGGAACCGGGAACTCTTGTTACAGGGAAAATGGTATCAGCCCTCAGGGCGCTCGGTTTCCATTATGTCTTTGATACCGATTTTGCAGCCGATCTTACAATCATGGAAGAAGGAACAGAACTCCTCAACAGGCTCACCAGGTATCTCAAGGGTGATAAAACGGCAAGAGTGCCGATACTTACCTCCTGCTGCCCGGGATGGGTGAATTTCTTCGAGGAGTACTTCCCTGATCTTAAGGATGTACCTTCCACTGCCAAATCACCCCAGCAGATGTTTGGCGCAATCGCCAAAACTTATTTCGCAGATAAGATAAAAACAAACAGGGAAGATCTTGTGGTGGTCTCAATTATGCCCTGTCTTGCCAAAAAATATGAGTGCCAGCGCGATGAATTCTCCGTCAATGGAAACAGGGATGTGGATTTCTCAATCTCAACACGTGAACTTGCAGCATTCATAAAACAGGCAAATATCGATCTCAACAACCTTGAGGATGGCGATTTTGACACTCCTCTCGGAGAGTCATCCGGAGCCGGCGTTATCTTCGGAACAACAGGAGGAGTAATTGAAGCTGCAGTCCGCACAGCATACGAACTGCATACCGGTAAAAAGCTGCCGAGACCGGACTTCACCGAACTCAGGGGATTTGAAGGTGTTCGCTCGGCAACAATCGATTTTGAAGGACTTCCCATAAACATTGGTATAGCCCACGGGCTCGGCAATGCCAGGAAACTGCTCGACGATGTCAGGTCAGGCAGGTCGCAGTTCCATGCTATTGAGGTAATGGCCTGCCCGGGCGGATGTATAGGCGGCGGCGGACAGCCCCTGCACCACGGTAATTCGGAGATCATCAAGGCAAGAGCAGCAGCTATCTACCGTGAAGACAGCAACAAACCGGTCAGAAAGTCGCATGAGAACCCCTTCATAATAAAGCTGTATGAAGAGTTCCTCGGCAAACCCGGCAGTGAGAAAGCTCACCACCTGCTTCACACTAAGTATTTTGATAAGAAAAAGAAAATCATTGTAAAACAATAAGTTACCTGTTGGTACTTCATAAAATTCATTGCCATGTCAAGTATTAAGATAGAACTGAGACAGGAAGATGTGAACAGGATCAAAGATATCTGTGCATCTTTCAATAATGATCCGCAGGAACTCATCAACGTGCTTCATAAGTGCCAGGAGCATTTCGGGTATCTCCCGGCAGAAATCCAGGAAGTGATCTCCGATGAGCTTGTGGTACCGGTCGCAAAGGTATACGGTGTCGTTACTTTTTACTCGTTCTTCACAATGACCCCGAAAGGAAAGCATCCGATCAGTATCTGCATGGGAACAGCCTGCTACGTAAGAGGCGCCGAAAAAGTACTTGAGGAATTTAAAAAAGAGCTTGGACTTCAGGTCGGTCAGACCACAAAAGACGGGAAATTCTCGCTGTCGAGCCTGAGATGTGTGGGTGCATGCGGACTCGCCCCGGTGGTAATGGTTGGTGATAAAACCTATGGAAGAGTCGCACCTGACGATGTAAGGAATATCCTTAAAGAATACAGCGAAAAATAAAATTGTATCTGTCCAGATTATTATAAGTTAAAAATTTTTGCGTCTTCGGAAAAAAAACTCTTTCTGACGCTTTTTCCCTTCGGAACTTCTCTCAACAAATACCTTCCTGCCTGTATAGGGATCAAAACCCGTATAGAACATTACTGTTGAATGGGTCATGGGTGTAGGGGTGAAATCCTGAACCTGCTCAGGTCTGATACCCAGATTTTTAACCTCCTCAGCCAGATCTTTCATGTCCCTGTCGGTGCAGCCCGGATGCGATGAGATGAAATAAGGGACTATTTCATATTTCAATCCTTCCCTGCGGGTTATATCATCAAACTTCTTTTTAAACTTCCGGAAGAGTTCAAACGGCACTTTTCTCATCTGGTTCACCACCTTAAGACTCGTATGCTCGGGCGCCACTTTAAGCCTGCCGGATACATGGTTCTTGATCAGCTCTTCCATGTATTCATTCTCAGCTCTTCCGGCATTTTTGTTCCATTCAGGGAAAAGGAGATCGTATCTCACCCCGCTTCCTATAAATGCTTTCTTAATCCCTTGAATCCCGTTCACCTTCCTGTAAAGGGCAGTTATTGCGGAATGACTGGTTTCTAGATTGGCACAAACCGAAGGCCAGATGCATGAAGGACGTGAGCATTTCCGGCATATCTCCATGTTCCTGCCTTTCATCCTGTACATATTTGCCGAAGGTCCGCCCAGGTCAGACAGATACCCTTTAAAACCAGACATCTGCAAAATCTTTTCAACCTCTGCCAGAATCGATCTCTCCGACCTGCTCACTATCTGCTTCCCCTGGTGTGCCGCTATCGCACAGAAGCTGCATCCGCCAAAACATCCCCTGTGAATGTTGACAGAAAATTTTATCATCTCATAAGCCGGTATCGGACCCTTCCTGTCATAACGCGGATGAGGAGTATAAGTGTACGGCAGATCGTGTGAACGGTCGGCTTCCGCTTCATCCATGGCGGGGAAGGGCGGATTTATTATCACCATTGAATTTCCTGACGGCTCTATAAGCCTTGCAGCTTCAATCTTATTTGATTCCTTTTCGAACTCCATAAAATTCTCAGCAAACATCTTCTTGCTTACGAGACACTTTTCATGAGAATGAAGAGTCTTATCCTTCCATTGACTCCTCTTTGGAATCTCTGCAGCTCTGTCAATCACAATACCTGTCTGAGGCACTGTGGTGAGTGACGAAAACGGAACCCCTTTCTTTAACAGTCTTACTATTTCACGCACCGGCTGTTCCCCCATCCCGTATACCAGAAGGTCGGCCCCGCTGCTGACAAGAATGGAAGGTACGAGCCTGTCTTTCCAGTAATCGTAATGTGTCAGCCTTCGCATTGAAGCTTCAATACCACCGATTATTACAGGCACTTCCGGATACAATCTCTTCAGTATCCGTGTATAGACTATGGTGGGGTGATCAGGTCTGAATCCTGCTTTTCCTCCGGGTGTGTATGCATCATCTGAGCGAAGCCGGCGGGCTGCCGTATAATGATTGACCATTGAATCCATGTTACCCGCCGTAACGCCAAAAAAATACCTGGGCCTTCCCATCTTGCGAAAATCCCTCAGGTCATCTTTCCAGTTCGGCTGGGGAACGATTGCCACCCTGAGTCCCTCATTCTCTATCACTCTGCCAATTAATGCCGGCCCGAAGGAAGGGTGATCAACATAGGCGTCGCCGCTGAATATGATCACGTCCGCCTCATCCCATCCTCTGAGTTCAATTTCTTTTATAGATGCAGGCAGCCAGCCGGTGATATTCCTCGTCTCTTTCATTAGTTCCTGTCAAAAGTATGCAATGTTTTGTAAACTGCTACGGCCTGATTGTTGTAGTATTATTGTGCCATACCGGCATAACTGAGAATGGATATTAAAAATACCATACAGCAGCATAAACAGGTTTGCTCTCTCGTTTCTGAAAGGAAGATAAAGCAAAGCCTTGATATCCTGTCAGATATGCTTCAGGGAGTATCTTCCGGCAGCTTGCGCGATGAGTATGAAAACCTGGTGATGACCTACCGGAACATGCTTGCCTATACCATTGAAGGCATAAAAGATCCTGAACGAAACAAGGTATATCTTAAGCTTATACAGTCAATCCTGGAGCTGTCAGACCAGGTACGACAGGACATATTGTCACATTTTTCAGGCTGGAACACATACTGGGTGAAGCAGCAGACAGAAAAAGAGCAGAAGCTCAGCGGAAAGACCATAGTTGAAACAGTCGATGACCTCATGTTCAAGTCGGAGCTCGACGAGTGGCTGAAGCTGAGCAATGAGATTAACCCCGATCCCGAATCAGAGATCTCAAGGAAGCACAGGCAGCTGATAAACCATATATTCAATCATCTGTGGCTTACAGATTATTATGGCGAAGCCGAGGAGAGCCTTATCAGGATAATACTTAACTCAGGCAAATTCAGGTGGTACGAGTCAAGCATCTTTACCACTGCAATTACTTTAAGCGCTCTTCGGACCTGGCAGTCGGAGAAGCTGTTTCACCTGATGGATATATATGAATCAGGGCAGGATCAGGTGATGGAGAGAGCGTTGTCGGGGCTTATCCTCAACCTTCATTATTATAACGGAAGAGTCCTGCTCTACCCCGATATCACATCCCGACTGAACCAGATGTCGAAGCTGCCATTTTTCCCTGAACATTGCAGGATCATTGTGCTTCAGACGATCAGGTCGCGTGAAACGGAAAAGCTGAGCAGGAAGCTTCACGAGGAGATCCTCCCCCATGTGGCAAAACTGAGGCCGAGAATTGAGGAGAAGCTTGATCTTGATAACATCCTTCCTAAGGACAAGAGCGATGAAAAGAATCCCGACTGGTCAAAGATGTTCGGCGATTCGGAGGAGATATTCAGAACCATGGAAGAGCTCACAAAACTCCAGATGGAAGGAGCTGATGTTTACATGTCGGCTTTCGCTAACCTGAAGCATTTCGACTTCTTTAAGGATTTTCAGAACTGGTTTGTTCCCTTCTACCCCGATCATGAGGTGCTGAATGAGGTTTTCAGGGATGAGGTTCTGGGCCCCGGGGTTAACGAGCTTGCTGAAGCAATGCACCAGACACCTTTTATATGCAATTCCGACAAATACTCACTCATCCTTAACCTGAAGTACCTGCCTGCATCACAGAAAAGCATGATGCTTAAAGTATTCAGGATGGAGCTTGAAGGTCTGCAGCAGATGAATGATGATGATACGGCAACAGATCCCAGCAGGAAATTCAGAACCTGTGTCACGCAATATCTGCAGGATATTTACCGATTCTTCAAACTTTCACCCTACAGAAAGGAATTTGAAGATATTTTTACCGGCAGGCTCGATATTTACAATTCGGAATTCTTCAGTCTGACAGGTAACGGGGAGGAAGCGGAGGCAGCTCTTGCAGATTATTTCTTCAGCAGGGACTTTTATGATGATGCGCTTTCTCTTTTCCTGAAGCAGGCAAAGAGAAAACCTGATTATGCCGAGCTTTATGAGAAGACCGGTTACTGTTACCAGCAGGTCAACGATTTTGAGCAGGCTCTCAGGTATTACAGGATGGCAGAGCTCATCAACAGGAAGCCATGGACAATCAAGAAGATCGGATTGTGCCTGCGCAGGCTTGGCAGGAATGAGGAAGCACTTGAATATTATATCCAGGCCGGTGAAATGGAACCTGACAATATTCACACAGCCATAATGACGGCCCATTGTTTCCTTGACATGAAGGAATACGAACAGGCGCTCAGGCACTATTTCAGGATTGAATATAACGACCCGGGCAATCTGAAGATGCTCAGGCCTATAGCATATTGCTATTTTGCCCTCGGAAGGTTTGAGGAATCTGAAAAATACTATGAGCGGCTTTCTGCCGGCAAGCTCAATGCTCATGATCTGATAAACATGGGGCATCTTGCCTTATGCCGGGGCAGAAAAAAAGAGGCAATTGAGCACTACAGGAAGAGCATACTAGCCGGGGATCTGTCGCGGGAGAAATTCGTAACGATCTTTACAGAAGACAGGAATCTTCTTGTTTCACTCGGTGTGAATCCTGATGACCTGCCAATACTTCTTGATTATCTTTTATTTTTCATTTAACAGAATCAACGGGAGGCGGAGGAGGGGGAGGCTCCTGCATATCTCCATGATATGGCCTCCTCTGATGATTCCTGTCAAATCTTCCGTACCTTCCTCTCCTGTCAAAAGTTGAATCAGTCCTGGCATTCATCCTCTGCCTGAACATCTCCTGGCGCTTTTCATCCATCTCCTTCAACCTTGCAAGCTGTTCCCTGGTGAGCTTTGAATCGAGTTCTTTCCGGAAAGCCTTCATGTTTGAATCAATGCTTTTCCTTATCTCCTGGTGGAGTTCGCTGGTCACTTTTGCGTATTTGTCCAGTATCTTTTCTATCTCAGCCTTCTGCTTTTCGTCAGGCTCAATGATCTTGTAGAAACCTTCCCTGAACCGGTCATCCGAAAGATACATCCTGACAGGTTTTAGTTTCTGAAGTCTCACCTGTGTCGAGGTGAGCCATCCTATAACAAAGCCGATTATCAGCGTAAGCAAGAAGAGTAATATCATTTTTGTTTTCATGGTCTGCTTAAGATTTAGATACCTGTAATCAGGTAAAAAATACTTTCATCATAACTGTCGCCTATTCCCAGGAAGGAGTCAAATGAGAATGATTCCTGCATAATGAATATTGACAGCATCAGAATGATGATCGCTGCAGCGCCTGCCAGAGCTATCCTGTAGAATGCGTAATTCAGGCTGCGCGTTAAATCCGATTCCTGTTTCATCATCGATGCCGCTCCGGATATGTTGCCGACGACTTTTTCAGTAAATCCATCCCTGAAATCATAGGTGACTCCGGAACCTTCCAGTATCCGGGGTATCTCTCCTGAATCATATTCATGATCCAGGGAATCGCTTATCAGCTTTTTAATTTCAGAGGGTTTCATGTATGTCATAGCTTTTCAAGTTTTTCCTTAAGTTGTTCCTGTGCCCTGGATAGTCTTGACAGCACTGTTCCGAGGGGGAGACCAAGTATTTCGGCCGTCTCCTTTGTTGAATATCCCTGAAGCAGTCTCATCGCGACCACTATCCTGAATTTTGGATCGAGGCTCATCAGCGCTTTGTTCACGATTTCCTTTGCCTCTCTTTTCTCTTCATTTTCAGGATCAGCAATTTCATATTCTCTCATCTCATCACTCCCCTTATGGGAGAACATTGAAAAGAACCTCTTTCTTCTTTTAATCTCATTCAGGGTAAGATTCACTGCTATCCTCTGAATATACGTCGAGAGTTTTGCCTCACCCCTGAACCCGGACAGGGAGTTGTACAGATTTACAAAAACATCCTGCCCAATATCTTCCGAATATACTGAATCTCCAAGCATTCCCTTAACTGTTCTGGCAACCGGTTTCCGGTAACGGTTAACGATCTCGCTGAATGCGAGCTTATCACCATCCAGTGAAGCCTTAACCAGTTCATCGTCGCCGGCCAGCCTGTACGATTCTTTCATTAAATCTATTGGTTAGACAACATGGCGGGATTGATTATTCCCGATTGTTAATTTTTATTAACACAACTGTTTTTAAGGCGGCTGGCTGTTCTTATCACTCCCCCCTGAAACTGTTCTGACCTGCCAGCCTTATCTCGTAATCCCTTGTATACCTGATCAGATAGAGTTTCTGGTTTTCAAATCCGTCATTGATGGTTTTCCTCCTGAAGTCATATTCAGTCTGAAGCAGGTCGGGATTATGGATCCCGGGATTCGGGATAAACTCCTTCCCGTGAATTGCCAGTCCGCTCATGAAGTAATAAGCGATATCGTAACCCTGCCAGGCATAACTCAGTTCCGCCGGTTCGGTAAGGAACTTTTGCCTGAAATCACGGTTAAATTCCCGCACATCCTTTTGTGAAAAGTCGATCCAGTAAGGCGAATATATCAGTATATCCAGGTCAAAAAAATACTTGGGATCCAGATTATCCAGGGACCTCATGGCTGGGTAACCAAGGATTTTGATGTCAAATTTCCTTGAAAGGGCATGGATATCCATAAGGGACTCGCTTATTACCGGAGCCTCTTCCGATGCAATAAGAATGACATTACCGGCAGTATTTGAGAGCGCGTGTCCGAGACGGTTGATTGAATCATTATTAAAGGCTGATCGGCTGTAGAACAGGAACTCCTTGAACCTGATCTCTTCATAGGGCACCCTGGTGCTTAATTCCGAAAATATCCTCTCCTTGAAATACTTAACGCTCTGATCGCTGCGTGCCGTATCTTTATGTATGAAGACAAAATTATGCCCGGCATATTCGGTAACCTTCCCCGCAATGGCATTCTGAGCCACTTCAAGCGAAGAATTTGGCATGAACAGGAACGGATTGCCGGTCAGGGGAGCATTATTCATCAGCGGCACCGGTGATACAACCGGGATTTTATACTCCTTTCCATATTTTGCAACTATAGCGAGGTTATTTGAATAAACAGGACCGATTATCAGGTCCATATTCCTTAACCTTCCGGCACGGATCAGTCTTGTTATTTCAACCGTATCATTCCTGATATCAAACACATGAAGAGCGACATCCAGTCCCAGTGCACGCAGTGTGTCCGCAGCAAGAAGTATCCCCTGGTACATTTCAATGAAGCCCAGGCTCCGTGGAAATATCCATTCATCGGGACGTCCCGTCACCTTATACACTTTCTTCCCCTTTACAACCTTTGAAGAATCAATATCTGTCCTCACAGAGTTCTCCCTGATGAAAAACGGGAGCAGCACTGCAACATCCAGTGATCCCTCAAGATTCCTGACTGGTGTATATGCGGAAGGGCGCGGCATCAAAACAGGTGCTTTCGTATCTGCATGGAGTGTGTCCGGAAAGGCTGTATCGGCTGCCGTTGCTGATACCTGTCCTTTCACGGGTATCCTTAAATAGTCACCAACCTGCGGAAACCGAACATCCCGGTTCTCCCTTCTCAGTTCCCTGATACTTATATCATATTTCTCAGCTATTGATGAGAGCGATTCACCTTTCACAACCTTATGGAAAATGTATTTAGCCTCCTTTACTTCAAATTCCTGTCTTTCAGTCATAAACTGCCTTTTCGGGACAGCAATATCGAAGCCTACCGACAGTTTGTTAATGTCAATTCCCGGGTTTGATGAAATGATCTCATTCTCTGAAACACCATAAAGTCTGGAGACAGAGTATACTGTTTCGCCAGGCTGAAGCCTGTGATAGGTATACCTCGACTCATCTTTCTGTGTTCCGGCGGGCTCCTTCTCTCTTTTCTGATCAGCAGGGATTTCTCTTACGGGAATCCTCAGTATCTGACCTTCGTTTAACCCGTAAAGTGCGGGCGGATTCTCCCTGGTGAGTTCATCGACAGTGACGCCGTAAGCCCTGGAGATTGAATATGCAGTCTCCCCCTTTTTAACATGATGGATATAATACGCTGTTCCTGAAATAATTACCTTATCCCTTGAGCGTTCCACAACCACCTGGGCGCCTGCCTGATAGCCGGTTACAGCCAGCAGGAGAAACAGAGGCAGGATTTTACCGGTCATCTTTATTTTCATTGTTCTGTCACTGAAAAGCGTCCAGGAATTTCCTGCAGTTATCTTCAATCCTCTCATTGATATTGGTAATATCAGCTTTTACAAATTGTTCACCAGTTATGTTCTCGTACAGTTCAATATAGCGTTCTGATACTTCGCTGACAAAATCGTCTGACATATGCGGCACCTGCTGACCCGCATGTCCCATGAATCCGTTAGCCATCAGCCATTCCCTTACAAATTCCTTTGAGAGCTGCTTCTGCGGAAGGTCTTTCTCAAAACGTTCACGGTAGCCGTCAGCATAAAAGTAACGTGAGGAATCCGGCGTATTGATCTCATCAATAAGATAGATCTTCCCATCCTTCTTCCCGAATTCATATTTGGTGTCAACAAGAATCAGGCCATGCTTTGCTGCTATTTCCGAACCTCTTCTGAATATCTCCATGGTATATTCCTCGATAAGGGCATATTCATCTTCCGGAACCAGCCCGCTTTTTAGTATTTCTTCCCGTGAAATATCCTCATCATGACTTCCGCTTGCGGCCTTGGTTGTGGGAGTGATGAGAGGCTGGTCAAATCTCTGGTTTTCCTTCATCCCTTCAGGTACCGGTATACCGCATATCTCCCTTGCTCCGGCTTTGTATGTGCGCCATGAGCTGCCTGTAAGATAAGCTCTTACGATCATCTCCACCGGATAAGGTTCACACCTGTGCCCGAATTTCACTGTCGGATCGGGAGTGGCGATCTTCCAGTTGGGAACAATATCTTTTGTAGCATCGAGGAACCTGGATGCTATCTGGTTAAGAACCTGTCCTTTATACGGTATGCCCCGGGGAAGCACAACGTCAAATGCTGATATTCTGTCAGTCACGATCATCATGAGGTATTTATCATCAATGTTGTAAACATCCCTCACCTTACCCCTGTAGACACCCTTCTGCCCGGGAAAATTGAAATCAGTCCTTATTATTGTCTTTTCCATTTTCTTCCTGCTCGTATGCTTTTATTATTCTTCTTACAAGCTTATGCCTTACTATGTCCCTCTCGTCGAACTTTATCACCGAAACGCTCTCTATCCCTGCCAGTATCCTCATAGCCTGCAGCAGCCCTGATTCACTCCTTTTTGGCAGGTCGATCTGTGTGGTATCGCCGGTCATGATGAACTTTGAGCTTACTCCCATCCTGGTAAGAAACATTTTAAGCTGGCTGATTGTTGCGTTCTGGGCCTCATCGAGAATCACGAAAGCATTTTCAAGTGTCCTGCCTCTCATAAAAGCCAGTGGTGCGATCTGTATCGTGCCATCCTCAATTAATGTTTCAAGTTTCCTGAAAGGAAGCATATCATGCAGAGCATCATACAGAGGCTGAAGATACGGATCAAGCTTTTCCTTCATATCACCCGGAAGAAAGCCGAGCCGTTCGCCCGCTTCAACCGCCGGACGGGTCAGAACGATCTTTTTCACCTCCCTCTCTTTCAATGCCCTTACTGCCAGTGCAATGGAAGTATAGGTTTTACCGGTGCCGGCAGGCCCCTCAGCAATGATAAGGTCATTTGTCTTATAATCGTTGACCAGAACAAGCTGGTTAACTGTACGTGCCCTGATGGGTTTGCCGCTTGTCCCGAAAACAAGAACCTGCTCAAATTCACCGTTTGAAACTGACTTCAGGTGCCCTGAATCAAGAAAATATTTTTCGATATCCTGCTCCTCAAGACGGTGGTATTTCCTGTAATATTCGATAAGGTCATTGAATTTCCCGGCAAAAACCAAAATTTCGGATTCTTCGCCCACACACTTGATCTCGCTTCCCCTCGCAAGTATCTTTATTTTCGGATAAAAACCCCTGATCCTGTCGAGTATTACGTTGTTGGTCCCGAAAAAAACGACAGGATCAATGTCTTCAAGAAAAATAACTATTTCAGTCATCAAGCTCCTTTAAAATCAGCCCGTCAGTCATCCGGCAGCAGGGAAAAAACAATAAAAAATCCTGCCGGACGGGTACAAAGTAAGTTTATTTTTCCATAGAAGATTATCTTTGCTTTAAGTTTTTTCCCATGCCCGTAATTACACTTACAACAGAATGGAAACATGAAGATATGTACCATGGCATATTAAAGGGAAAGCTATGCACTCTGTGTCCCGGTGTGACGATCATCGATAATGCCAGCAATATACCGGCTTTCAATATTTCACACGCTTCATTCGTGATAAGGAATACCTGGAATAACTATCCCGGGGGAACTATCCATATTATCTGCGTCCATTCCGAAGCAGGCAGCAGTAAGGATCATCTTATTGTAAAGGCAAAAGATCATTTTTTCATCGGTACCGACAATGGCATATTCTTTCTTATTCTCAATGATGAACCGGATGAAGTGGTCAGAATTCAGAATAAGTCCTGCACCGATGAGCTAGGGATATTTGCCATGGCTGCCGCTGACCTGATAGCAGGGAAGAAAATGTCGGACCTTGGTAAGCCTGTCAGCCGCATCAGCGAACATATACCGCTCAGGGCTACAATCGACAGGAATGTCATTACCGGGAGCATAATCTTTGTCGATTCATATGGCAATGCCATATCAAATATAACGAGGGAAGTCTTCAGCAGGGTTTTCGATAACATGAAATACCGTATCCTTATACAGAGCAATAAAAACCATACTGATCATATTGTGGAAAGATACGGGGATGTGCCTGTAGGTGAGCTGCTGGCAAGGTTTAACTCCCTCGATCTGCTTGAAATTTCAATAAACGGGGCAAATGTATCAGAACTGCTGAGTCTTTCACCCGGATCGGTGATCCGGATCGAACAGGCAGTTAAGCCGGCATCTCCCCATCAGTTATTCTAAACTCTTTTAAGATGGATGATAAAAAAAGATGCACGGAGGAGTTTGAAAAGCTCCTTTCAGTTATGGACAGGCTCAGGGAAACATGTCCCTGGGATATGAAACAGACCTTTGAAAGCCTGAGGAAGCTGACTATTGAAGAGACCTATGAGCTTTCCGACGCTGTCTCATCAGGAGATGATCAAGGGATAAGGAATGAACTCGGAGATATTATGCTCCATCTTGTCTTCTATGCAAAGATAGGCTCTGAAAGAGGCACTTTCACAATGACAGATGTTCTGAAAAAGATTAATGAGAAGCTGGTTTACAGGCACCCTCATGTATTCGGCGATGTAAAGGTGGCAGGCCCGTCTGAAGTTGCGGAAAACTGGGAAAAGCTTAAGATAAGGGAGGAAAACGGTTATAAGCCTGTTCTGTCCGGCGTTCCTTCCTCAATGCCCGCCATTGTGAAAGCCAACAGGATACAGGAAAAGGCAAGGGGAGTTGGGTTTGACTGGGAGAAGCCCGACCAGGTATGGGACAAAATGATCGAAGAGATCAATGAGCTTAAGAATGAGATCAAAGATCTTGATACAGATAGGATAGAATCAGAGCTGGGCGATGTGATGTTTTCAATCATCAATGCATCAAGGCTGTATGGAATAGATCCCGAAGCAGCTCTTGAAAAAACGAACAGGAGGTTTATTAAAAGATTCAACTACCTTGAGAATAAGACTCTTAGAAAGGGAATCTCGCTGCATGACATGAGTCTTGATGAAATGAACGTTATCTGGGAGGAGGCGAAGAAGTACGACCCCCCTGGGCGCTGTTGAAAAAGTTACTTTTTTCCGACTTATTCCTTTGTGTTACTTTGTGTTGTACTTTGTGATCCTTTGTGGTTCAATGATTTATATTTTACCACAAAGAGACACAAAGGTTATCACAAAGGTTCACAAAGGACTTTTTCAAC
>Ga0116204_1000171_pt1 | contig 33318 bp, 27 predicted proteins | sample LakKivwa52mmetaG_FD_94481 | JGI IMG/M metagenome (GOLD analysis project Ga0116204, IMG submission 94481) | Anoxic lake water microbial communities from Lake Kivu, Rwanda to study Microbial Dark Matter (Phase II) - Lake Kivu water 52m metaG | ecosystem: Environmental > Aquatic > Freshwater > Lake... | reverse complement strand
ATCCAGATCAGCGACAGCTTCAGCGACTACGGTAAGGGGTTGAAGTTAAGACACACCGTGGTTTTTGGCGGCGTTTCACAATTACCGCAAACAACCCTCCTCCGCAGAGGCGTTGACATCCTGGTAGCCACTCCCGGCCGCCTTTTAGACCTGATGAATCAGGGATTTATCCGCCTCGACCGAATTGAGTATTTTATCCTCGACGAGGCCGACCGCATGCTCGACATGGGTTTTGCACCGGACATCAAACGCATCATCGCCAAACTACCAGCCCGTAGGCAGACGGGATTTTTCACAGCTACCGTCCCGCCCGAAATCAAAGCGTTGGCCAACAGCCTGCTGCACAACCCTGTGATGATAAACGCTGTGCCCGCCTCAACACCTGCCGAAGGCATCAACCAATCGGTGTATTATGTTGAAAAAGCCGGTAAAAAAGCGCTGCTTCACCAGGTTTTGCAATCCGACGAAATCGAAACCGTGCTGGTTTTTACCCGCACAAAACATGGCGCCAACCGAGTGGCTCAGGATCTGAACAAAATAGGCATCTCTGCCGAAGCCATCCATGGAAATAAATCCCAGAATGCCCGGCAAAAAGCGCTGGAAGGTTTTAAAAACCGCACAATCAAAGTGCTGGTGGCCACTGATATTGCCTCCCGCGGAATAGATGTGGAGAGGCTCTCGCATGTGATCAACTACGAGCTTCCCGAAGTACCCGAAACCTATATCCACCGCATTGGCCGTACAGCCCGCGCCGGACTGAAAGGTACCGCCATTTCGTTTTGCTCGTCCGATGAGCGCAGCAGCCTGAAAGACATCAACAAACTGCTGCCCGCTGCCATAAAGGTGAAGCAAATGGAGGATTTCGATTATGAGGAAAATTCTACCCAAGCGGTTGCTACAATCTCAAAACCGACATCCCCGACTTGGGGTGAGAGGACAGACAACAAGCCCAAAAGGAAGCTGATCAGGAAGAGGTAAAAAATGCTTGCATTGTTTTTAACATTCCTTTTTCAGTAATATTTGCTTGACTCGGCGTTGGAAATATTATTGTATTTTTGCTTGTGAAATCATTTGATTCATGCAAATGCCATTTGAAGTCATTTGTAGTTTAATTCGATTAAAAATGGCTGATAAAAATTAATAATTTGCTTTATGATGATAAGCCTGACAACAAAAGCGTTTTTGCAGGAAAGCCAAATACTGAGTCTAAGAATTCCGGATAATATTCATTTAAAAACCGGAGAGTATGAAATAGTAATTGTTATCAATCCATCTCCTTTAAAGGAAAGAAAGAAAAAAAAACTATCTTTTTCAGAACACAATTATTGTTTTGAAAATTTGGAGACAACATTGAGCAGATCAGATATTTATGGAGATGCTGGCAGATAATAAACAGGTTTTCGTTGATACAAATGTCCTTGTGTTTGCTAATGTGGTAAACTCGCCATTTCATGAAAAGGCCAAAGCAAAACTCATCGAACTGGCCGATAATGATTACAGTTTATGGATTAGCAGCCAGGTTATCAGAGAATATCTTGCTGTATTATCAAGACCTGATGTTCATGGTAAGAGAATTGCCGATGAGCTATTGATTAATGATGTAAAACGGCTGTTAAAAGAGTATCATGTTTGCTTTGAAAGTGATCAAACATTAGAAAATTTACAAATGCTCTTGTCGCTCTGCCCGACCGGCGGAAAACAAATACACGACGCAAATATTGTTGCGACTATGATAACCAACGAATTAAAAGTGTTATTAACTCACAATTTGGATGATTTTGTTCGGTTTAATAAATTCATTACAACCATATCAATTTAATAAACAACTTACTGATACGTGGAAACCCGAAACACCCACGCCGGGCTGCTTTCTAAATCCTTTTTTAAAGATTTTGGGATTGATATTCCCATCCTGCCATCTTTGTTCTGAACCTGCAATTTGCCTTTGTGGCCCAGTAAAATGATTTCACTGTCTTTGCCAGCAAAATCAGTGGGTAAATCAATGAAATCGGGGAGTTTAGCCTGCTCTTCGTTGAGGTAAATGGCATAGCGTTCTTTACCATCTTTCGACTGCGTAAAACACAGGTTCCCCTGCTGGTAAGGCGCAAGTGGCTTTGTGTTGTAAATCGCTTCTCCATTTACATCCATCCATTTGCCGAATACTGCGAGCCATTCGTAAACCACGGGAGGCAATTCTCCGGTTTTGATAGAGTTCTCTTAGCAATTCCTTGAAATTCAATACCCAATGCTTGCAAACCAGAGCATACTAAAAAAAAACTATTAAAAATTTCTTTTTTGTTTTGGTTTCTAAAAAAAAGATACTTTTGATGTGCAATAATAGTCATCAAATCATTAATTATGGTTACGGTAAATGGGGTTTACGAAAACGGAATAGTCAGGCTTGACAGAAAGGTTCAGAGAAAAAAAAGAATGAAGGTCATCGTGACTTTTATTGAAGAGGAGCTATTCACCGAACCAAAGCAACTTAAAATTGAAGATTTCTCATTTTTGCAAGCCAGAGAAAAATCGAAAAATTGTAAAAGCTCTATAGCGGATGCAGTGATTGAAGACAGAAAACCCGAATTATCCCGGAATCAAAACAAAATTAAAGCAAAACACTTGTGCCGTTAAAGCACTTGTTTAAAACCACCAAAAAAGTAAGAAATCAAAAAAAGGAGGTAACAAAGTAGAAAGTAACAAACTGAACCAACCGAAAAAAATATAAAGCGTTAGCTTTTAAATTGACTACGAAAATCGCCAATTTTTGAACTCGCCAATTAAAAGTAAGACGCTCACGCCTCAGGCGTGGGCTTTCTTATTTGGTGAGTGGGTGTTTGGCGATACCTCGTAGTCAGATAGGCTTAGTCCCACGCTTTTTTATTTTAATGTTTTACTGTTTAAAACTGGGGCACAAAAAAGTGGAGTCCAGAAACCACTTTAAAAACGGGGCGAAACCGAAAAGCCAGATGAGTAGGGAATTAATACAATTAAACATGAAAAGCATTTTGATAGTTTTAGGTTTAGTAACTTTACTAATTTTGACAAGTTGTGGATCATCTAAAAATCTTACTCCTGCTGTGCAAAGAGTACCCCCTAAATTTGATTACACTTCACAAGCCCAGGCTGATATAGCTTCTACAAATATGACCATTGTGCTGATTAAACCGACATTTGTTAGTGAGATTGCAGAGCTCCTAGAGCCTCCTTTTCCGGAAATGGCGATCAGTATGGGTAACGATTTCGAAGAATTGTTAACAGCAAAAGGATTCACGATAAGAGGTCCTTTTGCTAGCACAAGTGAAATGGTTTATAATGACAAAGTAAATTCTAGTTTTATTTTACAAATTCAAATTGACTTAAGGCCAGAGCAAACAGTAAATCTAACAAAACACAGTAAAACAACTGCAGCCAATTTATTATTAGCATCAGAACCATTAGCATATGTAACTTATACTACTGATGGGGACATTTCATTCGGAGGAAATCTTGTTTTAACTGCATTATCGCCGCAATATGGAGAAAAAATTTGGAAGAAAAATATTGCCCTTGACAGAACAACATTCAAATATGTAGGTACATATAAATGGGATAGTTACCCAACAATCGCCAGACAACTAAAATACGATAATGGGGTTTTTAACACTGTTTCGATCGAGCTTGAAAAATTCTACAATTATGCATTAGATTTAGTTTGGAGGCAAATTGACCCAGAAGAAATGAAAATTGTAACTGAGCAAGCTAAAAAAGCAGATAAGAAAGGCAATTAAGCCAATAGCAATACAATCACAATCATCTTTAAAGAATTCCTTTAACCATATTCAAAAAGTTTAGACCCTTTGAAAAAATCGTTTTCAAGGATTTAGGGACTATTGAATAATCCTCTCACTATGAATTCCGGCAGGATTGTTCGGCACAAGCCGCATCAATCCTGCCTTTTGTTTTACAATAGTAACATCTTCATAATATGGATAAACCCTACCAGGCTGACTCCTCCCTACCGGGCTTTGCAATAGAAAAGCTTCTTAAGCCTTCGGGCGCTGCGTAGCTTTGGCGAAGGGTTTCAATTCCCTTTTTGGATTGCCCCACCACCCCGAAACACCCACGCCGGGCTGCCTTCTAAATCCTTTTTTAAAGATTTTGGGATTGATATTCCCATCCTGCCATCTTTGTTCTGAACCTGCAATTTGCCTTTGTGGCCCAGTAAAACGATTTCACTGTCTTTGCCAGCAAAATCAGTGGGTAAATCAATAAAATCGGGTATAATAGCCTGCTCCTCGTTTAGGTAAATGGCATAGCGGTTTTTGCCATCTTTCGACTGCGTAAAACACAGGTTCCCCTGCTGGTAAGGCGCCAGCGGCTTTGTGTTGTAAATCGCCTCTCCGTTAACCTCAATCCATTTGCCGATTTCTGCGAGCCGTTCGTAAACGACTTCAGGAAGTTCTCCGGTTTTGTCGGGGCCGATTCCGAGGAGGAGATTACCGCCTTTGGCCACAATTTTTACCAAAGTGTGGATAGCCCAGGTTGTTGATTTATAGCGTTCACCGGGACCGGTGTGGTACCAACTGTCTCCCAGCGTGATGCAGCTTTCCCAGGGATAATCGGGGATGGTTGTGGGGATTTGCTGCTCGGGAGTGCGGTAGTTCTCAAACTCGCCGTGAACGGTCCGATCAACGATGAGCAAGCCAGGCTGAAGCTCGCAGGCTCTTTTGGCAATAGCCGGCATGTTCACATCCTGAATCCACTGGTTTTTGCCCAGCCAGGGGCGGGTTTCTTCGGTGAGCGTGCCTTCGGGGCGCACCCAACCGCCATCCAGCCAAAGAATGTCCACTTTTCCGTAATCGCTCATCAACTCTTCTATCTGATTGAAAGTGAATTCCTGAAAGCGTTTCCATCGGTCGGGATACTTTTGGGGGTCATAATTTACATTGCGGTCGAACACCGGGAAATAGGGCCACCAGTAGTCGTCGTTGTGCCAGTCGGGCTTGCTGAAATAAGCGCCAATGGCCATATTTTTTTCCCGAAAAGCTGTAAAAACTTCATCCACGATATTGCTTTTGGGGTTGTTGGAAAAAATGCTTTCGCTGCTAGTGATTTTATAATCGGTGTATTTTGAATCAAACATACAAAAGCCGTCATGATGTTTTGTGGTAAAAACTACATACTTCATACCAGCATTTTTGCATGCAGCAGCCCACTTTTGCGGGTCAAAACCGGTGGGATTGAAAGTGTGTCTGATCTTCTCATACTCCTTTAAATTGATGTAATAATCGTGGGAATAAGGCCCGCGCCGCTCGCACCAGGGTTCGTCTTCGGGGCAGAGGCTCCAACTCTCAACTATCCCCCACTCGCTGTAAGGCCCCCAGTGGATTATTACACCGAATTTCCAGTCCTGCCACTGATGAAGTTTAGCGCTCACTGCCGTGTCAGCAGGCCAAACGTAAGGAAATTCATCCTCTTCCGAAGGTGGCTCAACAAACCGGACGCGCTTCCTGAAAATCACTTCATCGTCAACCATCACATTTACATAAAACCGGCCGTAAGGGAAACGCTGAAAATCGAAGGTAAAAATGCCCTCTTTTAACTGCGGATAGCGCCGTTCCTCGACGATTTCGCCGCCAGGATCATTGATAAGTCTGACGGTAACATCTTGCGTTTTGTTGGCAAAATAATTCACCGAAGTAACATCCGAAGTCCTTGCCGGGTATAGGCTGATGGCCTTATTCTCAGGATCAATTTTGTCGGGATTCTTCCCAACCACAAAATTATAGACCCACCCCGAGCCGCAATCCGATTCGAAAGCCTTGATCAGATTATTATTGCCATCCAGCAGGCGGGCTTCGCCACGTCCGCCTTTGGAATTGTACCAGAACTCCAGCCCATCGCCTGTAGTATCGGATAGTACCAGGCTGTAAGCGCCGGCAGCGAGGTGAAAAGTATCACGGTAGGCAGTTTGAGCAGTCATGCTTCCCAACTTCCTTTCGGATATTACCTTTCCATCTGATGCCAACAACTGCCATGAGTTGTGCTCAGGTTCATTGTTGGTCATCAGGTAAAAGACCAACGCTGAATCGTGCACAGGCGCCGGGGTGAAAGTTACAGTCATCGTATTGTCTTCAGGATAAGCATCTTCCTTTCCATTTGGATTTGACAAAGTAACTCTAAACTGGTTAATTCCCTGATTGCTAAGGATTTCACCGGGCAAACTTATGGTTTCGGCTTTATCGAAGGAAAGCGCTCCCTCCCATTTGAAACTATTCTTAGAAAAGGCTTCATTTCCGTATTCGATAAGCAATGACCTGACGGTTTCGCTGCCATTGTTTTTGACAATAATCTGCGGGTTTGCCCCGGCTGGATTCAATCGGCTGTAAATCCCTTTGTCCGAAGGTACGATCACATCTTCAACAGCAATGTCAATAGCAGTTGACGGCGCTTCATACTGGATAACGTAAGCGCTAATCACCTGTACGCCACAGTCTTTTGAGGTGCAGTGGTAAGGTTCCATTTTGAAATTGATGCTGTGGCTGTTTCCGGGTTTTAGCGGCAACACGAAGGTTTCGGGTTGAACCAGGTAGCCGGGGCACCAGTTTCCGCGATCAAAAATCCAGGTTCCTGCCTGCGGGTAAACCGGGTTATCACCGCATTCCCGCCAGAGGTCTCTTTTATCTACCAGTTGGTCATCGAAGTATATTTCACGGTACTTTTTGCAAAATTCAGCGCAATTGTCGGGGCTGTCCATCCCATGCCCTGTCTGGATCACCCGCAAACGGGCAAAGGTTGCATTTTCGTCAGCGGTGAAACTTACCGGCCTGAGAACCTCTTCAATAGGCTGATTGGGGTCTCCATATGGAAAATTGTCGTTGTAAATTTCGGCAATCGAAATCGGCTTTGCTACCGGTGTGCCAGTAATGATCTCGAAATCAATCGTAACCAGCCAGCCACGGTCGTTGTTGGGTTCGTAGCCGGAATGGATGAAATTGATTTCGGCGCTATCGCGGAGCACAAGACTGAAATCGGTAACATCGGCCTGCCAGGTAAATTTCCAGTCGCTTTTAAAAAAACCACCGTAAGGTGTAATGATCCTGCCTATCTCCCAGTTCAGCGTTTTGCCATTCAATCCGCCGGCGCGCGTGAGAATGATCCTGTCGGAATAATCCCAGTCGGCGCAACGCATAGTGTCGGGACAGGCAAAAGTGACATACAGCATGATTTTTCTGATTTCGGCGCTGGTGTCCGGGAAAACTCCCCAGCCCGGGTAAGAATTAATGCCCTGAGATGGGTCAGTAACCACAACCTCACGATTGTGGGTGGTTACGAAGATTGTGTCGGGTTGCGCTGCGAAGCAGAAATTGGCCAGTAAAAGAAAGTTGAGAGCGATAATTTGCGTTAAGTGTTTTCTCATTTTTCGAAACGATTTGTTTCTGCAAATTTATCATTCGTTTTCACTACAGACCGACTAAAATTGTTTACCCAATCCAGCGTTCGACTGAGCGTTCGACTGAGCTCACGCCGAAGTCTCACACCGAAGTCTGGCGGAGAAAATTTTAAATCAATCGTATCTCATTATTCTACAATACTTTATCTCCGCTGGCTGGCGTGGAATTCGCCGTAGGCGATTTAGTATTGTAGCACGTAGAGAACACCCAAATTTGCAATACCGCGTAGAGGTTTAACCAGTGTTGGTCTTTCGGCAATTATCAATTCTTTAGTCGGACAGTATTCATTAGTTATGTTTATCCATGATTTTGCGAAATGTCGTATTCGCGTTCAAAACCAGTATTTCGATTTTTGTACTTTTGTTTCAAATTCAATCCAAATTAATCACCTAAAATTATCTACATGAAAAAGATTTTTATTCTCCTGCTTACCATCGGTTTCCTTGCAAATGTAGCCGCACAAAAGCGCGCTCCCGGAATCGAAGAACTCAAAAAAGTCTCATTGACAAGACATTACCAGGCTCCAACGGACATTACACCCCCGGGGACCAACAATAATCTGATCGCTGATCCGAAGTTTAAAGATACCCGACTAGGTGACGAAACCGAAATCATCGAAACGGTTTACGACCTGCAGACGAATTCAAGCCTTTCGAACCGTTTCTGGATGTGGGAAAGCGGATCAATGGCTGCTGTGGCTACCCGCGGTATGACTGCCCCGAACTACACCGACCGCGGCACTGGCTATAATTTTGGCCATGTTGACGGTATCTACGTGAACTGGCAGCCAAAGCCAACTGCCCGCATCGAATCCCTGCGAACAGGCTGGCCAAGCATTGCTCCCTGGGGTGAAAACGGCGAAATCATTGTTTCTCACAACTTTCCGACCCAATTGGTCATCCTTCAGCGGGATTGGAAGGGAACGGGCACGTGGGTGGAATCGCTCTATGCCGGCCCGGGCGGCGGAGTGGCGCCATCATGGCCCAGAATGGTGACCAGCGGTGAAAATTTCAATTACCTCAACCTGGTTTACAACACCAACAGCGTTTACCAGGGACAACCAACTGCTATGCTGTATTCAAGGTATTCAAAAGATACGCAAACCTGGGACATCCAGGATGTTCAGTTAGAAGGCACAGGATCAGATTATTATACCGAAATCCGGGCCGACGACTACACGATGGCAGCTAAAGGAAATGTTGTGGTAATACTTCTGGCCAGCCCCTGGAGCGACCTTTTTATGCTGAAGTCAACGGATAATGGAGAAACCTTTGAGAAAACGATGATCTGGGAACACCCCTATCCTTTTTTCGATTTCAATACTACCCTGATGCCCGACACACTTTATGCTGTTGACAATTCTGCAAGCCTTGCTATTGATGACAACGGGATGGTTCATGTGGTATGGGGTGTAGGACGTGTTGCACGGCTGGCAGCAGCTCCTCCGGATCCTGGCTTTTACAGCTACTGGCCCTATACCGACGGAATTGGCTATTGGAACGAAAATATGGGACAAATCCCCGAAGCCGACAACCCACATCACACCATGATGCCGGAATACCTCGAAAGCCTCGGAATGCTGATTGGCTGGACGCAGGATGTGAACAACAGCGGTTTTGTGTTTGATTACGAAGGCACTGCGGAAACACCTTTTAATGTTTACCGCTCACTCGGTATCTCAACCATGCCAACAATCGCCATTAACGACAACAATATAATAGTAGCTTTTGCCTCAGCAACAGAAACATTTGTAACAGCCGACGGAACAATGAATTACAAACATATCTGGACAAGAAACAGTTATGATCTTGGACAAACATGGGGCGATTTCCTTGATCTGCAAAACGGTAATATTTTCCACCTGTACGACGAATGTATTTACCCGCAATTTGCGCAAAACACGGATAATTATGATGCTTTCAACCTGATCTACAATGCGGATAATTTACCCGGGCTTACGATTGACGAAGACCACGATCCTGTGATTAACCGAATCATCCACAACCGGATGTGGTGGCTGGTAGGAATTGAAGATCAAGGCAATACAACACCGGCCATGAAGGTCTCGCAGAATTACCCTAACCCGGCTTCCAACAGAACTTTGATAAATTTCGAACTTTCAAAAACCACCGATGTAACCCTTGAAATCTTCAACTCAACAGGGCAACAGGTGGCTGCGCAAAAATTCCAATCACTGCAGCCTGGAATCCATGCCAAAGAGATCAATATTTCAGGAATGACTCCGGGAGTTTATTTTTACACCTTAGCGGCTGACAAGGAAAGAATTACCCAAAAAATGATTGTGAAATAGGATTTGCCAGAAAACTTTTTGGTTGAAAAGCATTTTTGACCCCAACCCAAACGGGAGCAATGATTTTCAATTCTTGGGATAAAAAGGCTTTTGCAGATGCAGAGGCCTTTTTTCATTTGGAAGATGTTAATTCTGTTCAGGAATTTTTATATTTGCCCGGAAATAATAAATATCGAAAACTATGAAAAAGCAATTGATTTCACTATTCATCGGACTTATCATTGGAGCAATCCTGGCGCTCTACATCGCATTCAAACTTTCGCCGGGCATGTTATTGATCGAATCGCCAAGCCCGCACGATTTTGCCACAACCACACAGAAATTTGAAGCTGCCGTTGCCGCTCAGGGATGGCGAATGCCCGCAGTGCACGACCTGCAGGCAACACTGGCCAATTTTGGCAAACCTGTAAAATCGGTAAAAGTGTACGAAATCTGCCAACCGGAATACGCAGCTAAGATTTTGGAAATGAGCGAAGAAAGGGTAGCGTCAACCATGATGCCCTGCAGGGTGGCCATCTATGAAAAAGCCAACGGAAAGGTTTACTTCTCAAGAATCAACTCGTCGCTGATGTCGAAAGCGATGGGAGGAGTAATCAATGAAGTGATGTCCGTTGCTTTCGAGGATGCCGAAAAAATGATTGAAAACTCGAGTAAGTAAACTACCAGCCTGAAAACTTGCTGGTTACCATTCAGCATTTTAGTTATTATTGATCTCCACTTCATACTCTTATAAACTTGCGAAAAGGTCGTGCCAAATGCAACGGCCTTTTTTCATTTTCACCCAATCATCCCATCACCGGGCTATCCGTAAATTTTCTCTAATTTAGCCGCATAATTCTCAATATTTATCTCATTATGGCTAAAAAGTTGACATTACTTATTTCGCTGATTTTCATTGGTTTAATCACCTTTGCCGGGCCGATTGAAGATCTGATTAAAAACTCCGGAAACGCCGCCGACTACAAAGGCAGCAACCTGCTGATCCTTTTCGACAGTACCAGGGTGGATGTGCAGGAAACCGGACTGAGTCATTTCCACACCCATCAGTTGATAAAAGTTCTCACACAGGCCGGAGCCACCGCCCAGAGGGTGATTAAGATGGATTATGATCCGCTTTCGGCTGATGTGGAGATCAAACTGGTGAAAATTTACCGCAAAAATGGAACCACGCAAACCATTGATCTGGCTCAGGTAAAAGATTACGCTGCACCCGCCAGGGCTATCTACTGGGGCGCCCGCGAAAAACTGATCGAAGTGGGGCGATTGGAGCCTGGCGATGCCGTGGAATTGAAATATTTCAAAAAAGGATTTACCTACGCGCTGCTTATGGAAAGTGATGATGATGAGCGCTTTATCCCTCCCATGCGCGGCCATTATTACGATATTGTGCCCTTCTGGAACGATCACCCGGTGCTCGAAAAGATATACATTGCGCAGCTACCCTCCGACAAGCCGCTGCAGTTCCAGTTCTTCAACGGCGAGTGCAGCACGTCGCTGCGATTTGTTAACGGAAAAAATATTTACACTTTTTCGATGAAGAACATACTGCCTATCAAGCGTGAGCCAAACATGGTGGATCTTTTTGATGTTGCGCCAAAATTGATCCTCACCACCAGTCCCGACTGGGAAGCCAAATCCCGTTGGTTTTACAAGGTAAACGAAGATTACGGCAGCTTCGACCCTACGCCAGAAACCGAAGCATTTGTGAAAGAGCTGCTTAAGGACGCCAAAACCGAAATGGACAGCGTTTCCATTCTTACTCACTGGGTAGCCGACAACATGCGCTACTCAGGGATTTCGATGGGTAAAGGTGAAGGATTCACATTGCACAACACCGAGATGAATTTCCGCGACCGCTGCGGCGTTTGCAAGGACAAAGCCGCATTGCTGATTTCTTTTTTGCGCATTGCCGGATTCGAGTCCTATGCTGCGATGACTATGGCCGGATCGAGGATTGAAGACATTCCTGCCGACCATTTCAACCACAGCGTAACCGTCGTGAAACTCTCCGATGGCGAGTTCCACCTGCTCGATCCCACCTGGGTTCCATTTGTCAGAGAACTGTGGTCGAGCGCCGAGCAACAGCAGCATTACCTAATGGGTTTGCCGGATGGCGCCGACCTGATGATTACCCCAACTTCGCCCAGCGAAAATCACTACCTGAGAATCAAAGCCAAATCGGGCATAAAAGCCGACGGAACCCTCGAAGGCAGCTTGACGCTGGAAGCCGAAGGCCAGACCGATGCCGCAGTGCGTGGAATTTTTACCCGCGACTACAAATCAGAATGGAACAAAGCGCTGGAAGCCGAAATGCTGAGAATCCATCCAAATGCTGAAATTACAGCCATGGATTACGGCGACCCGATTGACTACATGGCCGGTCCCATCAACATTACTCTGAGCTATCGCATTAAAAACTATGCATTTACCGGCGAAAATGAGCTAATCTTCACTCCGTTGCTGGCCACTAATTTTATGAGCCGTGCCATGGGGCATCTCTTCATAAATACTGATCCTGAAACAAGGAAATTTGCTTTTCGCGACCGTTGCAGCCGGTTGGTTGAACTGGAGGAAACCATCACAATTCCGGAGGGTTACAAACCCATTCTTCCTGATGTAAATACAACCTCACTTGGTTGCAACGCTTACTATAACGGAGGTTATAAGGCTGAGGGCAACACTATCGAATTAAATCAGGAAGTGCTGCTCGAAAAGAGGGTATATGAAGCCAGCGACTGGAATGAGTTTCGCAGCGCAGTGAAAGGACAGAAAAAAATGGCTGAAATGCCGGTTGTCCTTAAAAAATAAGCCCATTCAATCACAAACCATTCAACACAGAAACAATGAAAAGGATTAGTTCAATCATAATCAGCCTGTTTTGCATCAACCTGCTTTTTTCGCAAAATGAAAATGCAGATGCCATTTACGAAAAACTGGTAAAAGAATACACCCTCGAAGCCGACGGAAGCACGAGTTACCGGGAGTTCAAGCAGTTGAAATTACTCACACACCTTTCCTTCAACCGGCTCTATGGCGAAACCTTCATCATCTACAATCCTGAATTCCAAAAACTCAGGATCAATGAGGCTTACACCATCATGGCCGACAGCTCCAAAGTAGTTACACCCTCCAATGCATTTAACGAGGTATTGCCGCGAAATGCTGCCCTGTCTGCTACAGCCAACCATCTGAAAGAGATGGTGGTAACCCATACAGCTACTGAAATTGGTGCCACCATTTTTCTTGATTACACACTTACTTCAGCCAAAGGTTTTTTGCCCGGACTGATGGGTAATGTTTTAATTCAGGAATCATCGCCGGTTAACGCGCTGGAGATCAGGGTGAAAGTCCCATCTGATCTTGAACTTACCTACCAGATGGTGGGTTTAAGAACGGCACCTGAAATCAGCATTGCCGGCAACCAGAAAGTATTCACCTGGAAATTCAATGGATTACCCGCTTCGCCAAAGGAATCTTTTCAGGGTAAATATCAGCCTTCCGCACCCCGGTTGTTGTTCACCACTGCGACCGGCATCGCTGAATCCATTAGCTGGATTACCAATCAGCCCGCCTTCGATCTGAAGATTAACGAAGAAATGAAAGCCTGGGTAGATACGATCCGAAACCAGCAGGTAGATGAAATCAAGACTTTGATGGCTATCCAAAAAGCTGTGGTTGAGAATGTTGTGTACGAAAGATACGATCCGGCCTGGATGGCCTACCGATCAAGGACACCAGAAAAGGTGTGGATAAGCAATGGAGGAAATAAGCTTGAAAAATCGCTGCTGCTTGCATCGCTGCTGAAGCAGGCCGATTTTAACGCAGTACCGGTTTTGGTGGGGTCTGGCACATTTTTCAACGAAAAAGCCATCAACCTCAGCACGTTTGATGATGTATTGCTGATGGTAAATACCAAAGGATTTGGCACTATTTACATTTCAGCAACAGAGGTTGATAATCAGACGCTTGAGAACAATCTGACACACAGTACACTCATTCCGCTCATTAAAGGAACCTCCCGCGCACCTGTCGAAATTTCCAAAAGCGACAATAAAATCAGCTGCAAAGCAACCTATACCTTCAGCGATGACCTGAAGCCTTCGGGATTGATGGAACTGGAACTGGCCGGCGCCATGAACCCGTTTCTTTTGCTTCAAAACGATAAGGGCGGCTTCAAATCTATGGTTTCCGGTGGCCTGGTAAAAGATGCTGACGCCGTTACCGTCCGGAACAGCAACCTAGCTAAATCAGAAATAACCGTAAAAGCGGAAACCGATAAACCGGCTACGGAACAAAACGGATATTTTCGCTGGAGTTTACCCGCAATGACCAACGGTTTCGAAAAGTGGCAAATCAGCTATCTTGACCGGGAGCGAATCAGCGATTTTTATCTACCCGTGGCGATATCTGAAAGCTATACCTACACAATTACAATTCCCGCTGGTTATGAATTGATTAACAAACGTTTCAGCGAACGGGTTAAATGCAGTGCAGGCTCTGCATCCGTCGAAATTAAGCCCAAAGACAACCAGATTGAGATTATCCGCGAACTGAATCTTACAGGGGCTGCGATTGGCCAGCAGGATTACCAGGAATTCAGGGAGATGATCAATTTCTGGCTGGACAAAAACCAGAAAACATTGGTTTTCAGGAAAACAGAAAGGTAAAAAGAACATCAACTTTCCCTCTGGTTTAGCATCCGGAGATGGAAATCAAAGTACCAAACCTCGCTGAACTTTGACCGGCGGGGTTTTTTGTTTCTTTTAATGATGATGACCGCCAGTTTCAAATACTAAGCTCGGATTCTACTTCCCGCCCTGAGCCTGAATAGCTGTAATCACCACCGTGTTGACAATGTCCTTGATTGTGCATCCGCGGCTGAGGTCGTTTACCGGTTTATTCAAACCCTGCAATATCGGGCCGATGGCTACTGCGTTGGCGGCGCGCTGAACTGCTTTGTAAGTGTTGTTGCCGGTATTAAGATCAGGGAAGATGAAGACTGTAGCACGCCCGGCCACATCGCTTCCCGGCATTTTCTGACGAGCCACAGAAGGTTCAATGGCGGCATCGTACTGGATTGGACCTTCAATCTTCAGATCAGGCCGGCGTTCGCGTGCCAACCGTGTGGCGCTGCGGACTTTTTCCACCTCCTCCCCTTTTCCGGATTCGCCGGTGGAGTAAGAAAGCATAGCAATCCGCGGCTCAATCCCAAAATTGATAGCAGTTTCAGCCGAACTGATGGCAATATCGGCGAGTTGCTCGGCATTTGGATTGGGGTTCACAGCGCAGTCGGCATACACGAGCACCCTGTCGCTGAAGCACATCAGGAATGAGCTGGAAACAATCGAAACTCCTGGTTTGGTCTTTACAAATTCAAATGCCGGACGGATGGTATGAGCCGTAGTGTGGGCAGCCCCAGAAACCATTCCATCGGCGTGTCCTTTGTGTACCATCATGGTACCCAGATAACTGACATCATACATTAGTTCATAGGCGCGCTCTTTGGTAATGCCTTTGTGCTTGCGGATTTTATAATACTCTGCGGCATACTCATGCACAAGGTCGTTGTCGTAAGGGTCAATAATATTGACACCGGTAAGCTGTATCTGGAGTGCATCGGCACGTTTCAAAATTTCATTCTCATTACCCAATAATGTGATATCCACCACATTACGTTTCAGTAAAATCTCGGTCGCCCTAAGGATGCGTTCATCTTCCGATTCGGGAAGCACAATATGTTTCCGGTTGGTCCGGGCGCGCTCAAATAGCTCATATTCAAACATTACCGGAGTAATTACCTTCGACCGGGTAATTTTAAGTATCTGGCCCATAATATCAATATCCACATTGGACTCGAAATGACCCAAAGCTGCTGTCAGTCTGCGTTCGTTTTCGGGTGCTAATACCGGACGTATGTTGCTCACTGCCAGGGCAGTTTCATAGGTATCCGAATTCACCGACATAATAGAGAGCGGCAATGGGTTTATTCCATCCAAGAGTTTGGTCATTGGCGGACTGGGCTTTAAACCTCCGGTAAGAAGAATCCCTGAAATGCTGGGAAAATTATCAGCGATCTGTGCCATAATCAATCCTGCGATGATATCAGTACGATCGCCCGGGGTGATTACCAAAGTCCCGGCAGAAGTGAATTTTAGCACCTGGTCGAGCGACATGGCAGCAATTTTAAAATCGTTCACATCCATGTTCAGGCTGTCCTGGGTACCATAAACATGCGAAGCATTTAATGCTCGGAATATTTGTCTTATCGTGATAGTCTGTAAAATAGGCTTCTCGGGCAGCACAAAATAGATCTCGCCTTCTTTGGAATATTTTTCCAGTGTCAGCTTTATTTGATTGATTTCAGCTTCATTCACCCTGTTTACTACTGTACCAATCAGCGCGCAACTTTCACTTTGAAGGGTTCCCTTAATCATCTGGATGGCATCGGCAACCTGGCTGGCATTTTTTCCTGAACCATTGATTACTGCGAGGATTGGCGAACCTAAATTATTGGCAATCCGGGCATTAATATCGAACTCAAAAGAAACCAGTTGTCCCCTGAAATCTGTTCCTTCGATTAAAATAAAATCGCATTGGGTTTCCAGTTGCTTATACTTGGCCAAAATTTTTGTGAACAAGGTCTCCATATCGCCGGCCTGGATGTACTCGAATCCCTCTTTACTGGTGATCCCAAACATGGAAGTGTAAGCGTGGGGGAGTTTGAACCTATGTGAAATAAGCCTGATATGACTGTCCTGTTCTTTGCCGTCCTTAACTATTGGCCTGAAGAAACCTATACGGTTAACATGCCTCGAAAGCAACTCCATGAATCCCAGCACGATCAACGACTTTCCCGACATCTCTTCCGAAGCTGCAATATATAGATTCTGCGTCATTTATCCTGATGCGTTATTTTGTTAACAATAAGTTTGCAAAATAACGAAGTTTATTTGGTTTTGGCGTACCGGAAAAATGAATTTTTTATCCTTTGATCAGTGATAGAAGGATTGACGGAAGGTTTTTGGTGCTTTGGAAGGTTTTATTTTCCTCAATTTTAAAATCAGCCAGGCAATTAATAGAGTAATGAGCAATGCGATTCCCCTTAAAAGCCAGGTCTTTACCCAATTTATTTTTGGCGGAACTGGTTTTTCGGGGCCGTTTCCGTCGTGCCTGATCACAGGGTTGAGGTAGAATTGGGTGTTGTTGGGGAAAAGAATTTCCGTGCGAATGTATGGGTCGTTTCCGAGAAGCTCATAAGAGGCTGTGGTGGTGTTGGAGGCTACTTTTCGGATCATTCCGTTTTGCCCAACAAACTTTATGGCCGATGCAATTTCACTGACTTCAACTGTCAGGTTACTGCCTACAACTTCAACCGACTTCAGCACCGGCACTTTGCGGTGGTCTTCGGCTTTTTGGTAAAAATCAGCGCCTTCGAGCATATTGACAAATGCGCCGTAAGCCTTTCCGGCTTTTAAGGCAGCCAATATTTCATTCTCCTCCAATGACCCGGTATTGATATAAGTGCAATACCGGCCGACTTTTGTTGGATCAAGGACATCATGAGAGTCGTCGTTGGAAATAATGTACACCGGATGACCGGAAGTGAGGGCTGCATCCCAGTAGTTCAGCGAAACCACATAATGACTTACAGCTTCCAGCAGGTCGTAATTACATAAGAGCCGCATATCTTCAGGTTCATAGCCTCTTCTTACCTTTGGATGTACAATACACACAACTTCGTTATGTGGTCTTAAAGTATTCAGAATGTGCTGTTTATGACTAAGGTTCTGATAAAAAGGATAATCCAGCCAGGTAACTTTATTTGTTCCCAGGCACACCTGGTGGGTTTTTCTCAATCCATAGCCATGTTCATAGGCCGACACATATCCCACTTCATTTACGCCGTAAGGATTAATTTTCATGTAATCGGTAATGGTAATGATATCGTAACCCAATTGACGATAAACGGCAAAAATGGCTTTAGGCTCATTTTTTCTTCCATCGGTTAATCCAAGCCAAACCCTCGACTGAATCTGGAAGTTTCCCTTTTTCCATAAAGAATTATCCATTCCCTGATAAGGATTATGAATTTGTTCACCGCTAAAGGGCTCTGGCTCAACAAATTCGTAAACCGGGGCAAAAGCGTAGATAAGAAAGAATACGGTTACCATTAGCAGAATTACAAGAAGCAGGAACTTTGAGATCAGGCTAAAAAGTCTTTTCATCGAATACTCCGGATTAATAAGTTGTGCAATTTTTTTCTTCAGCAAAAGCAAAAATAATGATAATTATGAGACACTTAGAATTTACTCTGTGAAATTTCTAAAATAATGTAACCGTTTTACATTTCTTTACTCTAATGAGTATCCGTTACTTTTTGCGTTAGTTTTGAACAATAAAAAAACAGTCACTCATGGAACAATCAAAAAGACTTTATCGCAGCCGCTACGACTCTGTAATTGCAGGCGTTGCAGGTGGAATTGCCCGTCATTTCAACATAGACCCGATCATCATCAGGGTTCTTTTCGTCGTACTCGCATTTGCCGGAGCTGGGGGAATTATTGTTTACATAATACTTTGGATTGCAGTTCCCCTTGATCCTGATCTGACCTATTATAAGTTTAATAAAAGGTACGGTTTTAATCACCCGGCCGATGAGCCTCAGGATATAAAAGCTGACGAATTCGTAAACCAGGATGAAGAGGCAAAAGGCAAACCAGAAGAAAAACCATTTTCGTATGACGAAAAAAGGACTCACAGGAGCGATGGCAACATGATAGCCGGGATTATTCTGATCGTATTAGGAGGCTTATTCCTGTTCGTTCGTCTTATTCCCGACATCAGTTTCGGACAACTATGGCCTGTTGTTCTGATAATTGCCGGAATTTTTATCATGCGCAGCGCTTTATCAAAACCTAAAACCTATTAGTCATGAAATCAAAAGACATTTTCTGGGGCGTATTGCTGGTCGGCATCGGATTGATGTTTCTGCTGAGAAATTTTGACGTCATCACTTTCGATTGGCGTGTTTTCAGGTCGCTTTGGCCTGTTTTAATTATCATTCTTGGTGTTGCTCTTTTACCCGTCAGCAGTTTTGTAAGAGTGATCCTTGCTATGATAATCGTAGCGGGCTCCATAATTTTTGTCTCTGTTCAAAAGCCGGAGAGCAAGCACTTTTTCAGGTTCCAGGATAAGTTTTCGTGGGACTGGGAAGACGAAACAGACGAAGATAGCTGGAATCAGCAGGTTCTTACCGAGGGATTAAATCCTGATCTTAGTCATGCTGTGCTGGAAATGGATGCTGCTGCAGGAAAATTCGGCATGGAAGCCACTGATGAATACCTGTTTAAATTTGAGAATTCAGGGAATCTTGGAAAGTACACTCTGGTCTCAGAGGAAGCCGGAAGTTCAGCAATTCTTCGTCTCAAAATGGAGGAAAGAAAGTTTACGAAAGTCAATAGATCCAATAACGCAACTATTTACCTGAATCCTGAGCCAATCTGGGATATTTCGATGGACGCAGGTGCTGCTTCAATAAATTTCGATCTGCAGGATTTCAAAGTTGACAAAATTGATATTGACGGTGGTGCAGCTGATATAAACCTGAAACTGGGGGATCTTAATGAGAACACGAACGTCAGAATCAACACCGGAGCTGCTTCGGTGTTAGTGGAAGTACCTAAATCTTCCGGTTGTGAAATTTATACCAGTACCGTTCTATCTTCCAGAACTTTCGAAGGCTTTCAGTATGAGGGCGATAATTTCTACAGAACAGAGAATTTCGATGATGCATCGAAAAAGATCACCCTCAGAATTGACGCAGCAGTTTCGAGCCTGAAAGTGATCAGATATTGATGACAGAAAACATAGTTATCTTACACTGATATAGTTATCATAGCTAAGGCATACCTCTCTACTGAGAGAAATACCTGTGTTGATTATCTCGTCCCATTTCTCCGGAGGCAAATCCGCAATTTCATTTTTTCTGACACCCATTTTTATTATCGAACTGGCAATTCCGGCGTTAAAGGTATCACCAGCCCCGATTGAACTGACAATTTTAACCGGTGGGACATCAAAATGGCGGGTAAAATCTTTTGTGTAAAGCGTAATGTGACCCGAACCTCTGGTAAAAATCAGCACCGCGTTACTTTCATTTCTTATGATTCTGAAAGCCGCATCCCCATCGCCGGCACCAAAAATGGTTTCAAAATCTTCGTTTGAGGCTCTGACAACGTCACTCAAAGCGAAATTTTCCAAAATCATCGGGAGCAATTTCGGGATTTCGTTTTTATGTGGCTTTCGGATATTTGGGTCGTGGATATGTATTGCACCGGCCTCCTTAGATCGTCTTGCAAAGCCTGCTACTGGCTCCCTGACGTCCGGACTTACCGAAAATATTGACCCGAAAAGCACAACATCCTCTGGTTTTGGACGAGGCAAATCCTGCCGTAATCGCTCAGCCGGGTACTGCTTATAAAACGAATACCTGGCATTTTGGTTCTCGTCCAGGAAAGCAAGGGCTACAGGTGTCTTTCCGTCATCAAAAAGCTGGACATAATCCGTGTTTACGTTATTGGTTTTCAGAAAATCAAGAATCAACCTTCCCAAATCATCGTTACCCATCTCACTAATAAAGAACACTTTATGCCCAAGCCTGCCCAGAGTAACTGACGAGTTCAGCAAAGAACCGCCCGGCTTACCAGCTTCAATTTGCCCATTTTGCAAAATGATATCATAAACTGTTTCGCCGATGGTGTAAATATTTCTATTCATGAATTCAATTTTACCGGTAAAAATATCAATTCATATCAAAACGCCTCTGGTTTTAAAAGGAAATATTGGTGAATTAAGTAATTTTACATCAAAATTTTACTGCCATGCTCACGCAATACGCACTCATCTTTTCCATCGTACTCCAGTTCGCCGCTGCTGTAATTGTGATCAGCCTTATTAGAGCCACCAAGTACAATTCGAGCTGGATTCTATTATCCATCTCACTGTTAGTCATGGCTTTACGGCGTTTGATAGAGTACCTGCCCTTTACTAACAAAGAGCTTACTGACCAGGTGTTGATGCTCAACAGCTGGCTGGGTGTATTCACATCTTTATTGATGCTTGTAGGCATGTTTTATGTGAAAAAGGTACTCAACTATATGTTCAGGCTTGAGGAAGCACGCGCTGCGGCCGACAAGCGTCTGCTGAACACCATAATCCGGACCGAGGAAAATGAACGGCGACGGCTGGCAAAAGAGCTGCACGACGGTCTCGGGCCATTGCTTTCGTCGGTGAAATTATCCGCTTCGGCAATGGCCGAAAACAACAAAACCGGGCAGGAAAGTGAAATTCTGAAAAATATGGTCTCAACCATCAACGAATCAATCAATACATTGAAAGAGATCTCCAATAACCTCAGCCCGCATATTCTGGACAATTTTGGTCTTGTCACAGCTATACAGTCTTTTATCAACAAACTGGAACAGGCCGGCAAAATCCGGTTTGAATTCAGGGCAAATATTGGATCTAAAAGATTTGGTGAAAACACCGAAATCATTATGTTTCGAACGGTTACAGAGTTGATTAACAACACCCTGAAACATGCCGGCGCCCAGAAGGTGCTGATAAGCCTGGATGAAGAAAATGGCTCACTAAAATTACTTTACCAGGATGATGGTGTTGGTTTTGACCAGGAAAAACTTTTACTGGAGAAAAATCCGGGAATGGGATTGGGTAATATCCGCTCCAGGATCAATTCGCTGGATGGAAAATTTGAAGTTGAGAGCTGGCCGGGCGAGGGTATAATAGTGAGCGTTGATTTAAAAATACAAGTTTTACACGCTGATATTCAACAAAATTAATGACCAATATGGCAAAATTTACCTTGACAATTGTTGACGACCATAAATTGTTCCGTGACGGCTTGAAATTACTTCTATCAACCTGGTATTCAGATATTATTATCTCCGAGGCTTCAAATGGGAAGGAGTTTTTAAAGTCTCTCGAACTTGCCGTTCCCGACCTCACGCTGATGGATATCAGTATGCCGGAGCTGGATGGGATAGAAGCCACACGACAGGCAGTGGAGATGCATCCCGACATCAAAATCGTTGCTCTCTCGATGTTTGGGGATGAAGCCTACTATTTTAAAATGATTGATGCCGGAGTAAAAGGCTTTTTGCTGAAAAACTCTGAATTTGACGAAGTCCGTGAAGCAATTGATTCAGTGCTGGCCGGCGATCATTATTTCTCGAAGGATTTATTGCTGAACATTGTAAAGAGCATCCGTAAAACCCACGAAACTGAAGAGGAGGAAGTCAACCTGTCGGAGCGGGAACTTGAAATTCTTCAGTTGATCTGCCTCGGAATGTCCAATCACGAAATCAGCGAAAAACTTTTTATCAGCAAACGAACCGTTGATAAACACCGGGCTAACCTTCTCTTCAAAACCAACTCCCGCAATTCAGCTCAGCTGGTGATGAATGCCATAAAACACCGATGGGTTAAAGTTTGAAAAGTGTAAATCATGGCTGATCGCTGTATTTAATTCAAACCTTTAACCTCATTTTCTCTCTGGTGTGCAGCATAACCGCGGTTGCAAGTCCATTGTCAACTTCAGGTGGTATAAATACTCATTGCCGAATACGCATCATTTCCCATCATTTAGAGTGTTTGACGGGTTGTTCACAATTTGTATCAGACCTAATTTTGCAGAATAAAATACCAACTAAGTTTACTGGTATTTTATGTAAAAAACAAAGTCTGTTTACATTCTAAAATATTGTTAAACAAAGAGTTGTCAAAAACGAACTTTTTCACCACACATGGTCTCAATTAATTCCAAAACAATTCAAAATCTAATAGGTGATATCAGGGAGGCACAGCCTTTAAACAACGAAACTTTAAAGGCGATCGTGGAAAGTCGTCGTTTGACCGCCTCCACTTTCAGCAATTTTGAAAAATTCAATCATCCTGGTGTCGAGAGTTATGGCAGAGCCTTAATCCACGACAACGGGAATTTCAAAATTATGCTAATGTCTTGGTTGCCAGGCGATTTTACAGCCATTCACAGTCATGGATTTGTGGAATGGGGATGCGTTTGTTTTTTTGGGGACATTACTCTGCGTCAGTATGAGTTTTCGGGCGATACGCTGAAACTGGTGGAAAAACAGACCAGTACAGAAGGACTTATCGCTCCGGTTCATGGCGATCTGATACATATTATGGGAAATGCCGGCAAGAGAGGAATTACTACGCTGCACATCTATGGATCGAATAGCCATAGCAGGGACATCTCAAAGGATTCGAAAGTCTATTATCCTGAATGTCAGAAACTGGTAACCACCATGGGATCGGCATTCTTAATCCAGGATAGCAACCTGGTGCTTCATGAAATGAGCTTTTCAGGAGTTAACAAAGACCTGATGGCTGACTATTTCGACCTGGTAAGTCCCTATTACGAGCGAAACAAAAGAACCGACATCATCGAGCAGATAAATCAATGCTTAATGCCCCCAAAGTAACAAGTTATCAAATGAATCTTTCATAAACAACATAAAACAATGAAAAAGAGCAATTTAACAAGAACAATCCTGGCGATGTTAATCATCATTTCAGGAATATCACACACCGGTTGCGGGTCAAGCGGAAACAAAACTGAAGCCGGCGAAGGTGATTTGAAAGGCACAATATCCATATCAGGCGCGTTTGCGCTGTATCCGCTAACAGTGAAATGGGCCGAGGAGTTTATGAAGCTGAATCCCGGTGTGAGAATTGACATCAGCGCAGGCGGAGCCGGCAAAGGAATGGCCGATGTGCTGTCCGGGATGGTTGATCTGGCGATGTTTTCACGCGAGATTACCCAGCCCGAGATTGATAAAGGTGCATGGTGGATCGCGGTGAGTAAGGATGCGGTGCTCGGCACAATCAATTCCGGCAATCCTTACAAAGCGGAGATTCTGCGGCAGGGGATTTCAAAAGAATCGCTGATGAAAATCTATCTGGATCAATCCATAAAAACCTGGAATCAAATACCGGGAATCACCAGCGATGAGAATCGAATCAACGTTTATACCCGTTCGGATGCATGTGGCGCGGCTGAAATGTGGGGACTGTTCCTGGGAAAAAACCAGGAGAGCCTCCAGGGAATTGGTGTTTTCGGCGATCCGGGCATTGCCGATGCAGTGAAAAATGATAAGCTTGGAATGGGCTATAATAATGTAATTTATGCCTACGACATCAACACCCGCAAAAAATACGACGGAATCGAAATCATTCCATTAGACCTGAACGACAATGGGGTAATTGATCCGGAGGAGAATTTTTATGACAGCCTCGACGATGTTTGCGCTGCCATCGCCGACTACCGCTATCCCTCGCCCCCTGCCCGCGACTTGTACCTGGTGTCGAAAGGGAAACCGGAACAATCAGTAACCATCGAATTTCTGAAATGGATACTCACCGAAGGCCAGCAATATGTAAGTCAGGCCGGGTATGTGCATCTGTCGGATACTAAAATCGAAAATGAGTTGCAGAGATTAAAATGAGGTTCAGAAGATTTGACATAGGCCGTCATCTGAGGGATAAACTGCACCTGGCATGGATGTTAGTGGCATTTGCGGTAGCCATGGCGGTGCCGGTTGCGCTACTTTTAGGGCTTACCTATAAATCTTCGGCGCTTCTGGCCGACCACTCCATTTTCAACATTATTTTCTCGAAAGAATGGAAACCACTTTCAGGTGAGTTTGGATTTTACCCATTCATTATCAGTTCATTATGGGTTACAATGGTTTCATTGCTCATTGCCGCTCCCATTTGCCTACTTACAGCCATCCATCTCACTCAATATGCTAATAGATGGGTTCTGAAGCTGATGCATCCTATCATTGATATGCTTGCTGGCATACCCTCCGTTATTTTTGGCGTATGGGGGATTTTGGTAGTTGTTCCGGCCATTTCGGATTATATCGGGCCATTTTTAGGAAAATCAGTTTCCGGTTATTCCATCCTGGCAGGTGCAATAGTCCTTTCGATTATGATCATTCCGTTCATTCTCAATATTTTAATCGAACTATTCAGAAATATACCGACCGAACTGAAAGAGGCATCACTTTCGCTTGGTGCAACTAAGTGGCAGACAATCAAGCATGTACAAATTAAAAAAATCTTACCGGGAATTGTCTCTGCGTTTGGTCTGGGCATGTCGCGCGCTTTCGGGGAGACGATTGCAGTGCTGATGGTGGTAGGCAATGTAACCCACATTCCCAAAGGGGTTTTTCAGCCTGGCTATCCGTTGCCTGCTTTGATCGCCAACAATTATGGCGAAATGCTTTCGATACCGCTGTATGATGCTGCTTTGATGCTGGCAGCTTTGATATTGTTTGTTATTGTGCTGTTTTTCAATTTCATATCCCGCATCATTATCATTAAGTCTGACAAACACAACTAGCATGGATTTACGTAAAACAGAGGAATGGTTTTTCAGGGTATTGATGTTTTTATCCACAATGGTGATTGCTGTATCACTTTTCATGATCATTTTCAGCGTCTTATACAGCGGATTGCCTCATTTGACGTGGGAAATGATAAGTAGTGTTCCCAAAGGCGGCTTCTATTTTGGTAAAGAAGGTGGCATTCTGAATGCAATCATTGGGTCACTCTATCTCTCCCTGGGCGCCACTTTACTTGCATTTTTGCTGGGATTGCCGCTGGCGTTGTTTCTCAACGTACATTTGATCCGTTACCGCAAACTGGTAAATGGAGTACGTTTTGTGATGGACCTGCTGTGGGGAGTGCCTTCCATTGTTTACGGCGCATTTGGTTTTACCATCATGGTATTTTTCGGGATACGGGCTTCGCTGCTGGCCGGGATCATCACGGTCACGCTTTTCATCATCCCGATCATGGTAAGAGGGATGGATGAAGTTTTAAAATCTGTACCCCGCGGACTACTCGAATCTTCGCTATCACTGGGTTCCACGAGATCCGAAACTGCTTACCGGGTTTACCTCAAACAGTCCATTCCGGGAGTCATCACTGCAGTACTGTTGTCGTTCGGACGAGCAATAGGCGATGCAGCTTCGATACTATTCACCACCGGCTATACCGATTACATCCCCACATCGCTGAGCCAGCCAACAGCCACCCTCCCTCTGGCCATTTTTTTCCAGTTGAGTTCACCCATTCCCGAAGTGCGGGAGCGCGCCTACGCAGCCGCAGTGATCCTTATGATTATCATCCTGATTATCAGCATATCATCCAGGTTTTTCAGTAAGAAATACCACAAAAACAAAATCAACTTCTAACCATGGACAAAGCAAAAATCACCATAAGTAACCTCAATCTTTATTACGGTAAGCAACACATTCTCAAAGAGATAAACACGATTATCCCCGAGCGTCAGATCACGGTGATTATGGGGCCGTCGGGATGTGGAAAAACAACCCTGATGAAAAGTCTAAACCGGTTAACCGATCTCAATCCGGACATCAAAGTAAGCGGCAGCATTATGATTGACGGCCGGGACATTCTCAGCACCCACGATGACATTACCAAAATCAGAAAAATGATGGGGCTTCTGGCGCAACGCCCCTATCCGCTGCCCATGAGTATCTACAACAACATTGCTTACGGGCTGCGGATCAGCGGCAGAAAAAAGAAACGTTTCCTCGACAAGCGCGTTGAACATTATTTACGACAAGTGAATCTTTGGGAAGAGGTGAAAGACAGACTGAGAGACCCTGCCGGCGCGCTCTCCATCGGACAGCAGCAGCGGTTGTGCCTGGCGCGCGGCCTTGCGGTTGACCCGGAGATTATACTCGCCGATGAGCCAACCTCCGCCCTCGACCCCATCTCCAGCCAGACAATCGAGGAGAAATTTAACGAGCTAAAGAGTCATTACACCATTGTGCTGGTTACCCACATCCTGCGGCAAGCCAGGCGCATTGCTGATTATGTAATTTTCATGTACCTCGGAGAGATTATCGAACAAGGGCCGGCTAAAGAGTTTTTCGAAAATCCAAAAGAAGAAATTACCAGAAATTATCTCAAAGGAGCCTTCTATTGATGTCAGCGTTCGCTGGTGTGGCATTTCTGACACGAATATCTATCTGATCCTCAATATATAAGCTATTTTTCGCCTAAAGTATTAATCAGATAGTCCATAATGATTTTGGTTGCACCGCGCATCCTTTCAACATACTGTTTCGCATTGGCTGAAGCAGTATCAAGCTTCTGATTATCAGCCAGAAGAGCTATGGCAATTTCAAGAAAGTCGCTTTTTGATCTGATGCTGAATGCTCCTCCACTTTCAATCAAATCAATAGCTTCGCGGAATTTTTGGTATCTGGGGCCAAAAATCACGGGATTCCCAAAAGTAGCGGCTTCGAGAATATTGTGAATGCCAACGCCAAAACCTCCACCAATATAGGCCAATGTAGCGTACTGATAGAGATGGGATAAAATTCCTATATTGTTGATTACCAGCACCTTTGCATCAATAACTTTATTTTCGTCAGCTTCTGAATACTTAACCGGTTTTCCCGGCATTTTGCTCATCAACGACTGAATACGCTCTGGGTCAACCTCGTGAGGAGCGATAACAAATTTCAAATTCATTTGGTCAGCGTGGATGAGCTCAAGGATTATTTCCTCGTCGGCAGGCCAGGTACTCCCAGCCAACAGCAATTGAGAGTCACCTTTAAAATGCCGGATCAACGGAAAATCCTGTTTTTGCTGCGCAATACTGAAAACACGGTCAAAACGGGTATCCCCGCTCACCGTAACCTGCTGTATTCCTGCATTTTTCAATATATCTGCAGCATCCTGGTTTTGAACAAAAAACCTATTTACCTTACTAAGTTGCTTCAATTGCCAACGCCCCCATTTCGAGAAAAATCGTTGCTCAGGTCGGAAAATTGCAGAAATAAAAATCTGTGGAATCTGATTCTTTCTAAGCTCACGCATAAAATTGAACCAGTACTCATATTTCACAAAAACAGCAAGCTCAGGCTTTACAATACTGATAAACCGCCGTGCATTGCGCTGTGTGTCAATTGGCAGGTAAAATATATAATCGGCGCCGGTGTAATTTTTTCTGATTTCGTATCCAGACGGGGAAAAGAAGGTCAACAAAATTCTCTTTTGAGGAAAGGTTTCTTTACAAGCCTCGATTACCGGCCTGCCCTGCTCAAACTCGCCCAACGAAGCGCAATGAAACCAAACGATCGGCCTGTCGTGGGAAATTTCATTTTCCAGCCTCCTGAAAATATCTTTCCGTCCTCTGACCCAAAGCCTCGCCTTTTTGTTAAACAACCCGATAATCCTTATCGCCAGATGATAAAGATGAATGAAAAGGTTGTAGAGAAAAAAGTTCATTTAAGGTCAGTTGAGGATAAAATGCGGTTTCAAAATTTGTAAGACGATCAGAGTGAAAGGTGCTGCCTAAATCGTTATAGCCTAAATATTCAATTCGTTATTAGTAGTAATAATAATCTTTAGCCATTCTTTTTCTGAAAGGGATAATCCAGCCGGCTTTGATGCCGTAAAGCATATCGAAACGCGTCTCTTCATCGCGGCGCATGGTATCGAAATTCATAGAGCGCCGGTTTTGCGTCCACCCTTCAACGATTTCGAATCCGGCAAAAAAGCTGTACAAACGGTTTTTTCCCATGTGCATATAGCCAATAAACTGCGCTGCGCTGAATCCGTTGCTCATGCGGTCGTAGCCTTTCCGATAATCGCCCCGCAGCGCCGCAGCCATGTCCTGCTCGACTTTGATGTGTATCCGGTGCTGAATAAAACCACCACCCGCCATCAGCATCAGGCCGGAATTGGGGTTACCGGACGAAAGCGGGATAATTTTACCAACGCGGAAAGTAGTGTAAAACCCTCGTTCAAAGAAACTTACATTTGCAACCTGACCGTTGTCGCTAATCACAAATCCATCTACGTTGATTAAATTCTGGATCAAGCTGTCCTGATTGATCTCATTACCAAAAATGAAATTCAGGTCGGTCATATAGAGCCAGTTGCCTTTGGTTTTATGCTGGTAACCCAAACCAATGGTCGAGTTGAAGCCAAAACGGTCGGCAAGGTCGCCGGCTGGCAACTGGAATCCTATCGAAGGAAAGACCATGGAAACATTCTCGGCTTGTCGCGGTTTTTCTTCCGTCTGTGCGAAAACAGAGGGTGCGACAAATAAAACTGCAGCGAGAATTGTATTGATTAAATATTTCATTAGCGAAAAGTGATTTGCAAAGATAGTGGGTTTGCTCATTCTGAGGGTTAGCTTATCATGCTAAAAATTCTGATCGGATAGTGGATCAACCAGGTGCACTCCAATGCTGTAACTTCGCTGTAAAACATTGATCATCAATCGGTAATCCTCCTCATTCTGCACAAAATCCAATTTGTTGGTGTCCACAATTACAATTCGCATGTTCGATTGTTGCCGGATAAAATCGAGGTAGCTTGCCTGAATTTTTTCGAGATAACCAGCTTTGATTTCCAGTTCATAGTCGCGGCCGCGATTTTTAATATTGCGGAGCAGGTTGTTGATATCGAGATAAAGATAAACCAGCAAATCCGGTTTTGGCAATGTTTCGCTGATGATTTCAAAAAGCTTTTTGTACAATCCGAAAGTATCGTCCGGGAGGTTTTTACGGGCAAAAATGAAGGACTTGTGAATAAAATAATCCGAAATGGTGAAATGGGTGAACAAATCGCGGTGCGTCAGCTCCTTTTTGAGTTGCTCAAAACGTTCGGCCAGAAACGAAAGCTCAAGCGGAAATGCATATTTATCAGGTTCCTTGTAGAATTTTGGCAAAAAAGAGTTCTCTTCAAACTGTTCGAGGATCAGCTTTGCGTTGAAATCCCGTGCAATCCTGGTGGCCAGTGATGTTTTTCCTGCACCGATATTCCCTTCGATCGAAATGAAATTATACTCCATTAACCTTTCCGGTATTACTTGTGGCTGCATCTTATATCAAGTGGGTTGAATAGTACATTTGAGATTATCTTCGCATTCGGCCAGCAAATGCGCCATTGATTTATTCAGAACCGGATGCAATAAGTCCGGGGCAAGTTCGCACATAGGCATCAGTGCAAATCGCCGCAGGTGCATCCGGGGATGAGGCAAAACAAGGGTTTCGCCCGAGATTACCAGATCACTATAAAACAAAATATCTGCATCCAGGGTTCTCGCCTGATAACCTGCGCCGGGTTCCCGCACCCGACCAAATCTCAGTTCCATTTCAAGTAAACGGGCCAGGAGTTCTTCAGGGCTAACGCTGGCTTTGATTTCAAGAGCCTGGTTCAGAAAATCCTGCTCCGACGAAAAACCCCATGGCGCTGTCTGATACATTGATGATACCCCGGTCACAGGCGCAACATGACCGTTGATAAAGTCAATGGCTTTCAGCAGGTTATTCTTCTTGTCGCCAAGATTGCTCCCCAATAGCAGGTAGGCTGTTTGCATTTGTAAGGCTCATTGATTCAAAACGTGCCAAAAGTAAGACAACTTTATCAAAAATAAATTCCACCTTTGCAACAATTAATTACTCACCTAATAATATGTAAGTTATGAAGCAATTTTTTAAGTTCATGTTCGCCTCAATGTTAGGCTTTTTCATTATGTCTGTGATTATGTTCTTCGTTTTTGTGGGTATGATAGCGTCGCTTGCCACAATGATGGAGAAAGAGACTACCAAAGTTGAACCCAACTCCGTAATCCTGATAAAGTTCGATTCAGAGATTCGCGACCGTTCGGCTAAAGATCCTTTTTCCGATATTGATTTCAACACCATGCAGCCAAAATCATCGCTCGGTCTGAATGATATTTTAAAAAATCTGGAAAAGGCCGCAAAAGACCCAAATGTCAAGGGAATCTATCTTGATTTAAGTTCCGTTGAGTCGGGTTTGGCCAATCTGGTTGAAATCAGAAGAGCTTTGCTGAAGTTCAAAGAGTCAGAAAAGTTTATCATTGCTTACAGCGAGAGCTACTCTCAGGGCGCTTATTATCTTGCTTCAGTGGCTGATAAGGTGTATTTGAACCCTGAAGGAATGCTCGATTTCAGGGGACTTTCGGCAGAGTTGATCTTTTTTAAAGGTACCCTTGAAAAACTGGATGCCGATATGCAAATTATCAGGCATGGAAAATACAAAAGTGCTGTGGAGCCTTTCATGCTCGATAAAATGAGTCCCGAAAACCGGGAGCAGATGATGGCGCTTGTCAATGGCGCATGGAGTACTATTGTAGAGGGTATTTCCGAATCACGAGATATCCGTAAGGATGAGCTGAACAGGATCGCAGACAACCTGCTTATCAGAACGCCTGAAGATGCCGTGAAACTCAATTTTGTGGACGAGTTGAAATACTACGATGAGATTCTTGCGGAATTGAAAACCCTCTGCGGAACTGAGCAGGATGATGATCTCAACAGCCTCACGCTGGCAAAATATTTCAACGCTCCCAATCCGGTGAAAGAAAAAAAGGATCTTAAAAACCGGATTGCTGTGGTTTATGCTATTGGAGAGATAACATCAGGCGAGGGTAGCGATGATGTTATCGGCTCTGACCGGATTGCCAAAGCCATCCGAACTGCGCGTGAAGACGACAAAGTGAAAGCCATCGTGATGCGTGTAAACTCACCCGGTGGAAGTGCGTTGGCCTCGGATGTCATTTTGCGCGAGGTCAAACTGGCTGCAGACAAGAAACCATTCGTAGTTTCGATGGGTAATGTAGCTGCATCAGGTGGTTACTACATTTCAGCCGCAGCGCATACCATTTACGCCGAATCTTCAACTATAACCGGCTCAATCGGTGTTTTGGGTATGATGCCAAACCTCGAAAACACCATGAAAAACAAATTGGGGATAACTTTCGATTATGCCATGACCAACGAAAACGCCAATTTCATGACCGCTTTCAGGCCACTGACTCCAGTGCAACACGATATCATTCAGGGATATATCGAGGATGTTTACAGCACTTTTGTTAACCATGTGGTTGAAGGCCGCGGGATGAGCTACGAAGAGGTGGATGCCATTGGCCAGGGGCGCGTTTGGATTGGTAGTGATGCCCGCAACATTGGGCTGGTGGATGAAATCGGCGGATTTGAGGACGCCTTGAAAGCTGCTGTATCGCTTGCCAATCTCGAAACCTACACTATCAAAGAATTTCCAGAACAGAAAGATTTTTTCCAGGAACTGATTGATGGCTTAACAGGTAATGCCTCCATCGAAGCAAAACTACAGCGCGAGCTTGGGCCTGATTACAGACTTTATCAGCAACTGCGCTACTGGCAGAATGCCAAAGGAATTCAGGCCAGGATGCCATTTGATGTTTATCTGAACTAAACCGGATGTAAAACACGCAAAAAACCCCGCCGGAAACTCTATTTCGGCGGGGTTTTCTATTTTTAAAGTGCTCCTGGTAAATTACTGCACCTGAAGTTTGGTCTGATAAATCTCTCTATCTGATTTCAGTTCAAGAAGGTAGAGACCACCTGAAAGCTTACTTAAATCCAAAGCCTTGAAAAACTGACCGTTGGAAATGCTGATACTCTCGCTGTGCCTGATTTTCCCGGTGATGTCAGTCACAGTCAACTGGAAGTTACCACTGATCTGATTATCAACCGTTACGCTAAAAATACCTTTACCCGGATTTGGATAAACAGTAAGTTTTCCTTTTGCCTGCGAAGGATCAGAAACCGCAGTAACATCGGTTACAGTAATATCATCAATGGCGAGATCACTTTTTTCACCTGTTCCAGTAACTCCTCTGATTCTCAATCCGATAACTTTTCCGTTCCATAGTGAAAGGTCAGCTGTGAGTTCAAACCACTCATCACCCTGATTTCCAACCACTGGCGCCACTATGTCGCGTATAATCTGGTTTCCATCGAAAAGATCCACATGCAACCTTCCCATATCAGAGCCAAATGCATGATACCATAAGCTTAACATCGGGCTAATGCCATTGGTAAGATCAACACATGGCAAAGAAAGTATGGCTTCCTTATTGAAACAGGCTGTGGAGGCTTCAAGATAGAGATATTGTCCGGCTGCGGTTCCGGTGGTATGATCGAATGAGGGGCCTGTGTTGAACGAATAAGTACTGCCTTTCCAGGTTCTCCAGTCAATCTGGTCGAGTACCTGGTTGGTCAGGTTGATCCAGCCATCGGCCAGGTTGCAGGTGTAAAGCTCACACAGCGGCGCAGGCAGACATTGCTGGAATGTCTCCATGGTTTGCATCACGCCTGGTACCATCATTGAGCCTTCAATCACTTCAAAATTCGCAATGATCTCATTATTGCTCTGATTCTGATCTGGAGCATACACGATCCAGGTCTTGAGGGAGTAAGCTCCGATTCCGGAAATATTGATGCTTCCGGCAAAAGTGTAGGTAAGCAGAGAATCAGGCATAATTGTTCCCTGGTAAATCTCATTAAATACCTCTCCACCATTAAGCTGATACCTGAACTCCGGATTAACGATAGGTTCCAGACCGAAGTTTTTCACTCTTAAGGTAATCCCCAGACTCGACAGTTCCATACACGACTGGAACAATCCCCAGGT
>Ga0116204_1000170_pt1 | contig 33381 bp, 27 predicted proteins | sample LakKivwa52mmetaG_FD_94481 | JGI IMG/M metagenome (GOLD analysis project Ga0116204, IMG submission 94481) | Anoxic lake water microbial communities from Lake Kivu, Rwanda to study Microbial Dark Matter (Phase II) - Lake Kivu water 52m metaG | ecosystem: Environmental > Aquatic > Freshwater > Lake... | reverse complement strand
TGGACACGAACTTGCATCGGCAATCATGCTTCGAATTAAAGAACTCGAAGGCCACATTCGCAAACTGGAACGGCATCTTTCAAAACAAAAAATTAAAACGAAAGGAATGAACAATGAAGAAGATATGGTATAAATTCATCGAAGCACTCAAATTGTTTTGGTTCAGTCTGTTTGAAAAAGAGATTGATGCCAAAGACGTTCTCGTCACCGACAACATGCTCATCCCGGACTTCGGAGCACACGATCCCTATTCGAGGACAGCACTCGTGCTGTTCCACACTCCCATCGTGTTTGAGAACGACATCAAATCAAACGTCTATCGCATCATCAAAATCAGAAAGAGCACCAAGCTCGGACTGAGGTTCGACCTCGAGAACGAATCAACCGGCCACATCGCGCGAAGAGTCTCCGTGAGCAAAATCAGGGGACTTACTTCGTGGGAACGTCAAGTCGTTAAACCAAAGGAATAAACCAATGAAAAAACAAAGCGAATATACCGATCGGGACAATCTGTTTTTGAGTCTCGAAAAGAGATTCATAGAAGAAGGACTGCATCCGATATGGAAATGTGCCCACTATGAAATTTTCGAAAGAAATGTGAAATGTAATACAAAGACGACCGATGATTCTATTTCAGATCTCATCGATCAATTCTTCCTATGGTCGGGTACGTTAAGTCGAAGTTTCTGGCAAACAGCGAACATATTAACGGAGAACAATAACGGTTGCGATGCGTTACGTCTCATTTTGGAACAAGCAACCGTTCCCGATAAGTACAAGGAGTTCTTTGCCCTTTCGGCCTTCAACCGTTCGCCCGCAACAAAACTTTTGGTAGCACAAAGGGTACTGTCCAAATAAATTAACCAATAAACAAAAGGAGTAGTTATGCCAACCAAACTGTTTTCTTTCTCAAAGAAGTACATCGATCTGCTCAGTCAAACCAAAAAAGAGAGCGAAAAGGAATTGGCCCCCCTGCGTGCAGCAGAAGTCAAACAGTCGCTGCAACTCGAGATCGCAAAGGTCAACATCGAGATCGCCCAGGCTGAGGTCGCTTTGAATGAAACAGCCGGGAAATATCCGCTGAACATTTCGGACCTTGTGGAACGCCGGAACGATCTGATGGTCCTTCACCTGACCAAAGAGAACCTCTCGGCAACGCTGAGCGAACTGTTCTCTTAAGGGGGAATAGATGGCAATAGCAACGCTGTACAAACAGACGCGTATCGAAGGCTCTTTGATTGAAGCTGTTGACGTTGAAGCAAACATTCAAATCAATATCTACCTCGATACCGACATCGTAAGGATAGACCGAAAAGGCGTACGTCTTGAGGTGACCTTCGAAGAACTCTTCGATGCGGTGGCGATGTTCAATCAGAAGAGCTTCCCGGTGTCCAAATAACAATTTGAGAACGGGAGTGAGGCAACGGTTGCTCGTGAGGACTCACTTACCTCGAGCGACATCTCAAATTTCTTTCAACAACTATCAAAGGAGAAGTAAATGAAACTCAACCAACAGCAAGTCGAAGCGCTTATTGACAAGATATACGACGACCTCAGTGCGAAGAAGGAAAAGAAGTACGACAAAAAGGTCTCGGAATGTATAATGAATCTCGGTCTTGCAGCAAAAGCCGCAGAAATACGCAAAGCATATCGACTGATCCCCAATGAAATGATCGCAAACTATGGTAAAAAGAGTTATACCAATACAGAGGTGGCGGAAATTTTGGCAAATAAGATATTGCTAAAACTTGGGTATTGTCGCGGGGTATCTTACGATGTGAAGAACAAAATCAGATCGGAAATTGTGCTTGGAACGCTCAACGCAAAGGATGTAAACGAACTCATCAAAAATGTAACGGGCAAACTATCGAAGGAGTAGCCAAATGGAAACAGCAACCGACACCAGAGATCAGTCGTATGAACTGACCCACGCAGAAGGAAAGGTGCATGGCAGACAGAAACAAATTCTTTCCTTCCTCATGCAGCATCCCGACCACGCCTTGAGCAATATGGAAATATCAAGGGCATCGGGTCTTCCCATCAACGTCGTCACCGGACGAATGTTCGAACTCAGAGAAGCAGGACTTGTCTGTTCAAAAGGCAGACGCCACTGCTCTCTCACTCAGAGGCTTGTCCATGTTTGGGGACTCTCAGGAAAGAGCCAGGAAGATATTCCAGGCGCTCTTGAAGCGGGAACTTAGCGTCTATGTGATGCTCAACGAAATTGAGCAGATGACCTTTGCACCGGGCGACGACGGCGAAAAAGTGCGGATTTTATTGTACGAAATGACTATTGACCACTTCTCTTAAATTACCTACATTTCATTCCCATCACTAACTTATAGGAGCATATCTTGAGTCAAGTCATTGCAATCGTCGGCCCGTCCGGCAAAGGAAAGTCCACCGCAATTCTTCCGTTCCCAGAACTCAACATCACCGGTCTCGATCCAAAGAAGACGGCGATCATCAACGTCGCAAACAAAGCCTTGCCGACAAAGGGATGGAAGAAACATTTTGATACCACTATGCCGATTTCGAAAGGAGGAAACTACATTGAAACGGACGACATGAAGACCATCGTGGACGTGCTTGAATTCATCGACAAGTCAAGACCGGAAATAGAGAACATCGTCATCGATGACGCACAGTACATCATGGCATTCGCCTACATGGACAAAGCCAGGGTGAAAGGATACGACAAGTTTTCCGAACTTGCAGAGATAGGGTTCAAGCCCATCGACAAAGCCAGGGAACTCAAAAGGGAACTGTACATCTTCTTTCTCTACCACGACGAACTCGGAGACAACGGAGAACGCAAGATAAAGACGCTTGGGAAGATGCTGGACAATACCATCACAATGGAAGGACTCTTCACTGTCGTATTATTTGCAGGAGCAGAACGAAATAACGTCAACGGAACCACAAAGTACTACTTCATCACCAATGCGGACGGCACATGTACCGCAAAATCACCGTACGGAATGTTCAAGGAAAACAGGATACCAAACGATCTTGGACTTGTACGTCAATCAATCATCAACTATCAATCTTAAAGGAGAAGCACCATGTCAGCAACAAACGGACAATCGCACGATGAAAACCTTCTGAGCAACGATTCCAACTTCAACGGAATCTTCATCGGAGAAGCGGAAATTGTGTCGGCACGCAGCGTATCGAATGAGGACATCTACAAGAACGGAAAGCCGGTTGACGTCGGCATCGAAATGGAACTCGAAGTCGGACAGAACTTCAAACCGAAATTCACCATCGCCGGAAATCTCAAACGCGACGAGAACGGAAAACTTCAGTGGTCCTCGGCAACGAGCGTGAAGATCCTCTTGAACCGCTTGAAGGTCTCGTGGAAACATCTGAATCCCGACAACTCCATTCCGGACGACGTTCTGTCGCAGTTGGTCGGAAAGAAGATCGTTCGTCTTCAATATCCCTACGCAAAGAACGAGGAGACGGGAAAGAACAAGTACCGTACGTACAGAGAGGTCTTCCCGGTTAACTGGAAGGACAAGGACGGACGCTCGGTCAGGGACGTCATTCGTGCGAAGTACGACAGCGACGTTGCAGCAGGCTACGTGAAGCCGATCGAGGACGACCTGTCGTTCCCGACGCCTCACGAAGAGGCTGAAGCGCCGAAGTCATTTTAAGGCATAATTCCACATAAGGGGAGGGGAAGTCCTCTCCCCTTGTGCGGTGCCTAAAAAAATTCGTTCCTATAAAAATCAAATTCAACAATTTACAATAAAGGGGTAAAGCATGGCAAACCAAGTGCGGTACATTGAACTCGCCAAAGGAAGCCTCTCTCACAGGGGAATTCCAATTGCGCTGTCTGAAATAGGACGGCATCAACTCGATGCACAAAAAAGCAATATGGAACTGTACCGCTCTTACTATCTGTTCGACGAAACCCTCAAAGATCACCTGCGTGCATTCAAGACCGTCAAAGGATACCTCGGAAAGCCCATCATTGAAATCATTACGCTGGACGTCGACAAGAAAGGCGACAGCGACGAAATGGTGCATCGAAGGGCAAAGAACCTGTTCATTCAACTCAAAGAGATGCACGACATCGACGAAATAAATATTCGTTCGTACTATTCCGGAAGCGGATTTCACTTCGTTCTTCCGAACCTATGGAACTTCGAATCGCATGAAGAGGTCAAAGAAACCCTCGTGAATATGTTCCCCGAATGCGATACTATCTACGACAAGGCAAGACTCATCAGAGTGGCCAATACCGTCAACTACAAAACGGGAAGATACAAGATACCGCTTGAGAACGGCGAACTCATGAACTCAAGCATCAGCGAAATCATCGAAGCGTCGCAGCAGCCGAGAAACAACTTCACATTCCCGCCATTTGAGTTTGATGGGTTTCCACTTGAAAGGCTTAAACGCAGGCCGAAAGAAGTCCTGACGGACACCAATCCGATGGCAGCGGACGGCTTCTCTCCGATCGTAACCTGTATGCAGAAACTCTATACGTCCGATCCAAAGATAGGAACCAGACACATTTCCATGCTCAGGATGATCAGCGCGTTCAAACGTGCGGGAATTCCTCAGTCTGGAATTGAAGTGATGATGAGAGAATGGACGAGGGGTCAACTGGAAGTCGGAGAGATACGCAAGAAGGTCGGAGACGTCTTCAAAAAGAACTACACCTATTCGTGCCACGACGAGATCATGCATCAGTGGTGCGACGACCGCTGTATGTTCTTTAAGAAGAAGTCATTCAACTCCGCACAGCCGGAAGACGCTCAGAGCCTTGAAGAGAAACTCAGAATATTCTCCGTAATGCATACAAAGAACATTCTCCTGGATATGAAGAAGGTCCTTCCGCTGGAGGAAAATTTCTACGTCTACCGGGAAGAATTTGTGACAATACTTGGAGACACCGGGCTTGGGAAGAGCGCCCTTGTGCAGAACATCGCCGTTGCATACCCCGAACGAAAAATACTCTACCTGAACTTTGAAATAGGCGAGATCCTCATGTACAGACGCTTTGTGCAGATCGCCAACGACATGACCAAGAGCGAAGTAATGGAGCACTATCAAACGAAGAGTCCGTCGAACCTGACGGGCAAGATTGAACATATTAAGATGGTCTCCGAAAGAATGACAACGCATGCATTGGAACACGTCTTATCATCTGAGATCTACGACATCGTTATCATCGACACGCTGGAATGTTTTACAACCCCCGGAATCACCGAGATTACCCCTCGAACAGAATTCCTTGCTCACGAAATGAAACGCATCGCCAAGAAATATAAACTTGCCAACATCGTCGTTCACCACGTTTCGAAACATGCGGCGCAGGACCCGATGGGAAAGAGAAAGGCGCTCAACATGCACTCAGGCAAAGGAGCCAAGGCGGTTGAGGATCAGTCCGATAAGGTCATCGTCTTCGAGGGAGACATCAAAAAGCCCTTGAGGAAGATTGCGAGCGCGAAGGCAAGAGACGAGTCTCCGTTCGAAGTGTGGATGAACTATGAGGCAGAAACAACATTCAAATTCACACCGCTGAGAAAGGAAGGAACACTATCAAACGACGAATCGTCAACTTCTACTACGGACCGACCGGAGCAAGTCTTGATCTCCTCTGGCGGTCAATTGCGATCTTTGTCGTCTTCGGGCAAGACGAACCCGGCAACGGGACTCATTCGTTGAGTCTGGGCATAAGGATCCTCTATGGACAGATAGCAGGCACAATTACAATATACGAGAGAGTGGAATGATTAAAGTTTACATAGCAAGCCCATACACGATCGGGGACGTTGCTGTCAACGTAAAGAGGCAGATCGACATGGCTGACAGATTGATGGAGAAGGGATTTGCGCCGTTCGCACCTCTGTACAGCCACTTTCAACACATGGTGCATCCAAGGCCGTATCAACAATGGCTGGAAATAGATTTGGAATGGATAAAGGTATGTGACTGCGTTCTTCGTCTTGACGGCGAAAGCAGCGGAGCAGACAAGGAGGTTGAGTTTGCGAAGAAGATAGGGAAACCCGTTTACTACTATCCATTTGAACTCTACGATGCATACAAATCAACAGAAAGGAAAATATGAGCAGTAAAGAATTCAACTATGAACGGGCATGGAAAGAGTTTGTCGTGCCAAAAATAGCAAAGTTCACTGAAACAGAACGAACCATCGTTACCTTATTGGCAGTATCACTCAAAGACAAGCATCAAGAACACAACCTCAACATCAAGATCGACAAACCGGAAGCAGAACTTCTCGAACAACTCAGCACGGAACAGCTCTTTCGCATTGGGAAATTGTGTCACGACTATACGGATCTGAAACCAGGGAAAGAGAAAAGAGACGGTCTTGATAAGTTTGAATGGATAGGCATCGGCTGGAAGATCGAGAACGTATGCAATCAGGAAATTGCCACCAGGGAAGACCGAATGGAAGTTTCAGGATTGTTCCCCAAGGGAGATAGAATAAGTTGGGATGTCTATGAGCAGTTCATGGAGTGGCCGAAGGGTTCGAAAGAAGAATTCATTATGAACTTCTTCAAGAGAACGAAAGTTGAAGAAACCTACGGCTTGATCTTTGAAGCCATTCAATCGTATGAATTTGATCCTCATCTGTACATGATAACAGGTAAACATCTTAAATATTCTGACAGCGGAATGCTGTCTGAATACGAAATAGAAAGGATGGAAAGACAGCATGGGCCGTTGTGTGGAATGAAAGGTTGCAATCTGCTTTTCTCAGAACACACTCACAAAGAAGGTCCGATGATGCGATTGACCAGGAACATCGAAGAAGAAAAGGTGGTGGAATTCGTAAAACGATATGCGAAGTTCCTAAAGAGGAATAAACTGGTCGGAGTTTGTTTCAACGAAAAACAATTCAAAATACTTCAGAAAGGAAAGGACGTATGAAACCAGCACTAATTATCGAACAGCAAGAAGTTATGCTTAGACCATTGAAATGGTTTATTGACGGCAGCCCCGAAGAAGATTCTTACAATGAAATCAGAAAGAAACTCAAGAAGGCAACAGGATATACTTGGGATAATTCAATACTGAAGTGGTCTAATCTCTTTGGAGATATATTTTGCTTCAGTGTAAATTATTGTTCTTCAACCGAGTGGTTGATCACGTTGTGGAATGCAGCCGGTAATACGGCTATTGTATCTCTTTCGCAAGACATCAGAGACGAAAGATTGACAGATGAAAATTATCATCTCTTGGCAAAGACGACGGAAGACTTTACCCGAGGATTCATCAATTGTTCCGGATGCGGAAAACAACAAGAGTATCGTTTGATAAACACTCAGCGATATTTTGCGGGCGTTTATTGTAATGAATGCTGGAATACAAAATACAAAGCAATTGAAGCAAAAGAAACATATGAATAAAGTCTATATCGGAATTGACAATGGTGTTACCGGCTCAATAGGGATGCTTACCGACAAGGGAACTCTCATTCACTTCGCAAGCATGCCCACGGTCAGTAAACTGTCTTATACGAAGACTCTCGTTCGTTATAGAACGAGGGTTGACTTTCCGAAACTTGTTGCTGTCCTCGGCAAGGCGATCAACTTTGACGTTCCGGACTTCCAGCAACTTGAGGTCAAGGTGCTGCTCGAACGACCGATGATCAACTCGTTCCGCTTTCAGGCGTCGATCTCGGCGTCTGCCGCGTTGGAAGCAACACTCATTGCGATTGAAGATCTTGGATATGCGTACGAATACTGCGACTCGAAGTCCTGGCAGAAGTTGCTTCTTCCCAAAGGACTCAAAGGAGCAGATCAACTGAAACTTGCTTCCAGGGAAGTAGGAAGCCGTCTGTTTCCGCAGGCAATCGGAAGGCACGCGGACATGGACGGAATACTCATCGCTGAGTGGGCAAGACGAAGCAATCTATAATCACAAAAGGAACATAATTATGACAATGCCATTTGCACATATAATGGATGAGAATGGAAACATTGAAAATCAATGCCGAATTGAATTCTTAAAACATAGTGTTCAACTGTTTTATTTTAGTTGGATAGATGGCTCTCCCTATGGAAGTAAATCATTGACATATTCTCAATTCAACAAACTGAAGGTGAATTTTTACCAAAGCAGCAAAGCAATGAATGAGGCATGGTGGGAAAAACAAAAGGAAGCACAATGTCAAGAAACGTAAGTAACTGCTGTGGCGCAGGAGCAAAGCCACACATGGATCCCCATGGGGGCGTGGACTGCGATGACGAAGATCTCGGTCTATGCTCCCGTTGTGGGGATTATTGTCTTTATATAACTCAGGAACAATATGACAGAGAAATTGAAGAAGCAAAACAGTACCTCTCCTGCTCAAAATGCGGGAAATGCGGGTGCGACTGCGAATTCCCCGAGGACACCTTTAACCCAGACGAGTATCCGGAAGATCCTGTCGACGAACAAAGAGATTGAAGTAATATTCGTCTTGAATCCGCTGATTATATCGCGTCACCACCTTACACTAACAGAAAACGGAAGACTGATCGATCATTCGCTTGTCGACGATTCTTCCACAACATACCAATCAATGAGGAAATATTTCAATGACATCTTATACGGAAAATTCATTCAGCAAGGCAGATGCTTTAACGATGCATAAATACCTTTGTGTCGTCAACGAGGGTGCGATCGAATCAGGAGCATTGACGCTCATGGGCGCGTCCACCAAGCGGGGCGATGCAACGAAGATCGGAATGTTCGGAAGCGGAAACAAATACGCATTGGCATACTTCATACGCAATGGATACAAGATCAGAATATTCAGCGACGGAAAAGAGATCGAAGTGGGAACGAAAGAGGTTGTGTTCAAGGACAGGTCGTTCAACATGATCACCGTTGACGGCAAGGAGACGTCGCTGACCACGGACATGGGACCGAACTGGCAGTTGTGGGAAGCGGTTAGAGAACTGTACTCCAATGCAATCGACGAAGGGGGCGCTCTGATACAGATGACCAACGAAATCAAGCCGTATGTGGGAAAAACTTACGTGTACATTGAACTCAAGGAGAATGATCCGCTGTACACCATGTTCGAAAAATTCGACCTGTACTTCAATGAGAGGCGCAAACCTCTGTTCGAAGGCATACACGGAAAGATATATCCCAAGATCACCGATACCGTCAATCTATATCGCAAGGGCATCAGATGTTTCGACGGACACATTAAGAGCATGTTTGATTACGATATTCCTGATGCGACGCTGGATGAAAATCGAAGAGTGATGTACTCGTGGAAGATCGGTCAGCATATATGGGAACTGCTCGTGAGTTGCACTTCAAAAGAGGTGTTGCAGAAACTCTTCCTCGATCATTCTTATCAGATGTGGGGAAGAACCGTGGAAACGGATGTCCCGACAATAACGTCGTATTCAAACCTGACGCTATATGCTTCGAAGGAATTCAGGGAACTCCTTTCAACCTATAAACTTGCCCCACGCTCAATGCTCAGCCAAATGGACGAAGACGAAGTGAAGATGTACTGCTTCCTGGACACTTCGATATTCGACGAATTCTACAATGCAAAGTGGATACCGGAAGAAAACACGCCGTTCAGAACGATCAAGAGAAAGGGAGAATTTGCCTACAAGGTTGTCGAAGGAACGCCGCTAATGAAGGCAACGCTCAAGAACGCGATGCACTTTCTTCAGGAATGCAAATTTCCCCACATCTCGTATCCAATCAAGTTCTTCAATTCTCCGAAGTCGGATCTGTATGGATTTGCCAATGAGGACGACATGTCGATCTATTTGTCCGAGATATTGGAGAACAAAGGAGTCAACGAAATGGTCGCTACCATCATCGAAGAGTACATACACCTGAAATACAGCACCACAGATAAGACCAGGGAGATGCAGACTGCAATCATCGAAGAATTCGTCGGATACATGAAGACCATCAACGCCTATCCGCTATGAAAAAGGAATATACACTCGAAATCTACTTTCCTCCGTATCCGAACACCGCGCGACAGTGGAGAATACACAACTGCACGATGTACACAGGGTACAAAGAGGAACGATACCACGCCACAATGATACTCGTCAAAACCATCTACGCACGAAACATAAAGCAGGCAAGAGAACTTGGAGAGAAATTCTACAGTACCTACTGTTCACGAAGAAGGTAATCACATATACCCGCTCGAAAGGGCGGGTGTTTTTATTCATCTAAAAGGAGCACTCATCATGAGTCAACAACTCATCGAAGTACAACTCTCTCAATTGGAGAGAAACCCACTGAATCCGCAGAGCAGAACACCCGATGCAGAACTCGTCAGCTCAATTAAGGAATTTGGAATTAAGAATCCGCTGCTCGTCAAGACCAACGGAGCGTCCGACAAATACATCATCATCTCGGGAGAACGACGCTTTGAAGCCGCAAAACAACTGAAGCTGGCAAAGGTTCCGGTCATCGTTCAGGAGGGCATCGACGAACAGACGTCAAATGCGCTGCTGCTGGTGGACAACATCCATCGCAAGAACATGAACATGTACGAGGAATATCAGGTCATCAGCGAATTGCTCAAAACGATGGACACCGGAGCCGTTGCGAAGAAACTGAACAAGTCGACAAACTACGTCGTACGAAGGATGAACCTGAGCAATCTGACGGAAGAGATCGTCGAAGCCATTCAAGGAACCGCCGTTGGCTTGAGCGAAAGAATGGTCTTCATCTTTGCACGCATACCCAAGACGATGCAGAAGCAACTTTGGAAACTTTGTGTGACAAAAGAAACGGTGGACGGAAAGCCGACTGTGTTCGTTTCGTGGACAGAGGACCAATTGGAATCAAGGGTTCGCAACGCAATGAGCGATGCATTCTTCGAAGGGACAATCAGCCCGGAAGATGCATTCAAGGTTGTCAACGACAAACTTGGACAGGTCGCACTTGACAAAGCCATCGACAAATATCTGGATGAGAAGTCCAATACGCTTGGAATACGAGTAGCGGTCTCCGAAGACAAACTGAAGGAGATCAAAAAGACGCTGCGAGTCATCAAAGAGGTGCAGCAATTGTCTGTTTCCAATGTATACAGCGGAGACATTCTCGGAGTTCAGCAGTGGAGGGCGGCAGACGATGAAGACGACGAGAAGTCCATCAAAGAGGGAGTTATGATCGACGGCCCCAAAGCGGGAATGCTCGTACAGTACATCAAGGTGAATCCGAACGCTCAGAAGAAAGCAGACAACCGCACGCCCAAACAGAAGGAGAAAGATAAAGCGGAACGATCGGCGAAGATATTCGAAAACAAAGTGACCAACGAGACTGTTCGTCAGTTCGGACAGAAGGTCATGGAAGCAGACCTTGTGAAGAACTTCGACAGAGGAATGCTCACGTACATCGTCAACGAAATCGTTCCCTATTCGTTCATCAGCGGATACCTTCGTCGGATTCTGTCCAAAGAAGAGTACTCAAAGGTCGGATTTGGAAAGGCGCAGGAAGTCGTGCTGAAGCACTTCTCGAAAGATGAGCCGCTGAACGCGCTCCTGAAACTGCTGTTGTCCCGGCAGATCGCATCAGACCATACGCAACTTGCCAAACTCGTGTCGGTAAACGTCGATGCAATCAGCGCAAGTGTCCGCAAGACGATGGTCGAAGCCAAGAAGAAAGAGCAGCAGGAGAAGGAAGCCGAAAGGATCAAACGTCAGTCAGACGCGAAAGCCGCAGCAAAGAGAAACAAAAAGAAATAGTTGGCAACCTCCAACGCGCCGGGGAAAGATGCATACCGAGCATCTTGCCGCTTCCCCGGCTTAATTTTTAAGGAGAAAAATGAGTCATAAAACATTTGGAGTCATCGCTCTTGGAGTCGGAATGTTCCTGTTCTCAGTGTCCACATCGGTCATCAGCAACCTCATATTCGGGGGAATTCCGTATGGAGACCTTGCAAGGTTCTTGCATGAACAGATCGCACTTCCACTCCTGACACTGTTTGCCTCCGGAATGATATTTGCCTATGGAGTCTACGAAATCAAAAGAGATCGAGGACCAGATCAAGGCTCTAAGGAAGAATCTTGACAGGGAACTCATCAAGCAGTACAAATCGCTCGTCGGCGAGGTCTTTCATGTGAAGGGAATGGACTTCTTTATCCTTGTAACAGAGGTCAAAGGAAGAGACATTCTTACATTGGAAATCCAGAACGGCGACATGATAAACGTATCGAGGAAATACAACGACATGATATTTTTAAATCCAGAGTTTAAATCTACAAAGGAGAAGTTCAGGGAAAGACTCGACCTTCTCCACAAAGATATACTAACCAAATTAGGAGAGTGACGTGAAAACTTGAAAGAGTAAAATCAGCGAGCATTAAAAGTGAAACCTTACGGGGAAGAATATTGACGGAGAAATTCGTCGATCTCTTCCTCGTTTTTTTTCATGTCTTCTAAATAAGGCCCGTGTTCATACCGCTTCAGGTAGAGATCGATCCCGCCCTCCTTGTTGAGCTTCTTGATGACGCTTCCCGAGTTCACCAAAGGAATGCCCGTCATGTTGTCGATGATGATCGCGGGATTCCTTCCTTTGGATATTTGATCGTACGAACGATAGACGTCCCGTATCAAACGATGTCCCGGAGCAAGCGATACGACGCCCTTGGTGAGTTTCTCCGCATCCTTGTCGTAGGCATACCCAAGAAGCGAGACGAAGATCCTGGCGCTTGCCGGAGTCAACGGCTGAGTGATGTTCAGGGGATACGGCAAGCCCGTATAGAACGCGTTCTGCCTGTCTTCAATGCTTCCTCCGAAGAAGAACTGAGTATAGTCCGTCAGATAGTTGTATGGCGGAGGCAACATGGTGTTGAATATCGAGAACGGAAGGACGGACGCCATGCCGAACATGAACATGTCCGCAGCCATCATCCTCTCGAACTTCCGGTAGTCGTCGCTTCCGGGAAGAACTCCTATCTGTCTGGCTCTTTCCATCGCATTCAGACGGAACTCGACCGAGTTGTAGGCAAATAGTTGGAACCGATGGAACACTTTCCCTATCAGGGAACCCATGAACGCGGGACGGTTTGCATTGGAGTACAGGTACTGGCTTGCAGCAACTCCGTCTCTGGCTATCTTGGTAATCCACGGATCGTCGTACTCGAGCTCGAAGCCCTGCATCCTGAAACTCCTTCTGGCGTTCATGTAGTGAGCAAGATACGAGTGCTTTCTGGCGATCATCTCCGACTTCTTCATCATGTACGCGCCGGCATCCACGAGCCGGCTGAAGACTCCCTGCTTGACGAGTATTCCCTTGACGTCTGCATCGACGCCCTTGCGCTTGATCTCAGTCAGAAGCCTTCCCACCGTCTCTTTACCGACGTATCCCAAGGCTCCGTGCATGTTGATCTCCTGCTGGAACATTCCTTCCAGACCGCCTCCTGCCGCAACCATCTTGTCGATGTCTCCCGAAGACTTGATGTTGTGGCTTCCCGCCTCGTCCTGCATCGCCTTTAACGAGAACGCTCTCCTGAAGTCATCCGTGGAGGTGTTGATGAGCGTCATGATGCCTGCCGACGCCACGTTGGTCGTGAAGGTCTTTGTGGAGGTTAGCAAGGACAGCAGCGAATACTTCGCCTCCATCTGCGAGAACCACGAGAGCTTCCTTTCGGCAAGGACTCTCTTGCCTTCGTTGATCCACGCCTGCTTGGTCTTCGGATCGTCGAACTCAAGGGCGTTGGCGATGTTGTCGATCGATTTGAAGTCTCCGGTGATCTTGCCTCCAAAGTACGTGTTGCCGACCTCTTGAATCTTGTTCATCCAGTACTGATCGGAGTGAAACTTCCACATGTTGTTCTTCATCCCGTATTTATACGCATCTTCGCCGGGAGCGAGCCACTCCTGCGGAATAGTGTCGGCATATCCGAGAGCCTGCCTGAAGTAGCGTTCGGTGAACCTTGCAATGTGGAGAGTGTTGTCTCCATAAACCTGCTTCTCTGTCTGCCTGCGGAGTATGTTCTTTGCAACGACGGCGAAGAACATGTCTGCGTTCTCCTTGGCAATCTTCTCGTACGCGCTGTGCAGAGCCAGGGGACTTCTGTCCCATCCGTCCAGCGGACCGAAGAACGAATGGTCTCTTCCCTTGAGATGCTTGTTCTCATAGCGCAAGGTAGTCAACACGTCGGCTCTTCCGTTAATGCGATTGAAGATGTTCTGTCCTTCGTTCTGGGAGTACAGTTGGTCCTTGTAGCCAAGAAGGATCCTGATCGTCTCAAGGGAGAGCTCCTTCACCTGAGACTCCGGCAACTTCGGCACGAGTTTGGCGACGCGCTCCTGCAATTGCGCGGTGACCTCCTTCTCCGAAAGGTGCATGTGTGGAAACCACATCTGCTTTAAGGGCTGAAGGTCTGCCGTGAAGGGGAATCCCATCACGTAACCATCCAAGGTCATCTTGTCGATGAACTTGTGCCTCATCGGTTCGCTGAGTTCGTGGAAGAACTTCTCTTCCTGCCTGATGTCCTCGTTTCCCTTGGAGAGCGCTTCCTCGATCGCCCTGTTCTTCGCCTTGCTCATCTCGTCGGCAAAGATCACATCCTGAGTCTTCGTCACATAGTACTTTATCTTGTGAGACTTCAGCATGTCGTTGACCGCTACAATTGAACTGAACTTCTTCGATGGAGTCATCAGAAGACCTTTCTCTGCCTCGATGCCCATCGCCTTGTCCGAGAGAGCGTCGACGTTGAGCATCGGAAACTTCACTTTTCCGTATGTCTCTCCGGTATAGTACACAGAGAGCACGGCGTCGTCTTCCATCGCTTCAAGTCTCCGGTAGATGTCGTCGAGATACTCACCCACTTTGTTCTTCATCTCCATCACGATGTTGTCGATGCTCATCTTTATGGTCTTCCCTTTGGCGTCCTGAACCAGTACGCCATTGGCATACTTCTTCTTCATCGAGGCGATCGTCTGCATTGCCTCTCTGCCGTTCCTCTGGTACAGCTCCCATCCCTTCGGAGTGACCTGCGGATCGCCAAGCGGTCCTTCGATGACGCCGACAACCGCTTCAAACATCTTCAGTCCAAGGCCGTCGATCTTGTTGAGTTTCTCGTAGAGGTCGAACCTGTCCGCCAATGTTGCCTTGAGCATTCCGTCGATGGCGTTCTTGGTCGCAGTAAGAGCCTCTCCGTGGATGCCTGCTATCTCAAGCGCTCCGACGATCCTGCGCACGTTCAGATCGACCTTCCCGTCGGGAGTGTTTACGTGGGCCGGATACTCAAGGGTAAAGATGTTCAGATTGCCGTCCTTATCAACGGACTTCATCCTGTTCTCCTTCGCCACGCGGGAGAAGAACTTGAAGAACCACGAATTCTTCACTGCGATCGGCTCTCCGACATCCTGCTTCATCCGTCCGTCCGCGGTCTTGAACATTCTGATGAAGTCCTGCCAATCCCTCTTTGTGGCAAGGTCCATCGTTCGGTGCACCTTTCCTCCGGTGCGCTCGGCAACGATGGTCGGGAATATCCACGCGATCTGGTCTGCAACGTCCTTGTGACGAAGGAAGATGTCTGTCAGGTCTTTGGTGATCTGAGAGTACTCCGCGTCCTCCTGAAGGTTCTTCAGGCGTCCTTTCTTGTCGAGACCTTCGGATGCATCTGCAACGAGTTTCTTCAAGGGGCCGGCCATCTTACTCACCCTCGTTTTGGTCGGCTGCTTGGTCTCCATGATCTGCACCTCAGGATCGGCTGCAAGATACGCAGGAAGCATGCGCCCGGTATCGATGTTCAGGTCGTCCTTCACCGTTCTTATGTTCAGTTGGTCGAGCGGAGTCTCGATGATCTTCGAGACCTCAGAGAATCCGTCGTAGTACTTCCTGAGCATGCCGTCCGAAACGACGCCTGCGAACATCGGAGTCTGAGCGAACTTGCTTGCATACAGCCACCTGTTCAGAGTGTTCTTTGAAACGATCTCCTTGAGTTTCTCCATCGGCAATTTCTTGCCCGCGTACATTGCGAGCGTCTTCGCATTCGCCCTGGCATACTCCTTTGAATACAGAGCGTTATATCTCTCTGTTGCCTCGTCTCCGATCGGATCGGGCTGGAACGAAGAGAGAAACTGAGCGTCGAAGACCGGGCGTTTGTCGTCGGAGAGTCTGGCTCTGTACGCTCTAATCTCCTTGAGTTTTGCCTGATAAGCCTTGCTCTTGCCCGCCCTGTTCGGACCGTAGGAAGAGAAGACGTCCTGCTGAGACTCGATGAGCTGGCTCCTGTATGTGGAGATCGTCCGGAGAAACGGATGAAGGTCTTTGTCAAGGAATTCCCTGACATCCTTCGGATTGCTGTCCGCAACGTACTTCGAGAGCACCTCGTTCATCATCTTCAGCGATGCGACGTCGTGAAGGTCCTTCACAAACAGCGATCTGGCTTCAATGACCTGCTCTCCTTCCGTTCTTGGCAGATAGGACACTTCGTACTTGTTGATGCCCTTGGCTTCCATCGTGGCTTCGAGGTCTTTGACATTCTGATCGAAGTTGTTGAATCGGTCGAATGTCAGCCATCCCGGCTTGCCGCCTTCATTCGTATAGTGAGCGACGACCTTCTCCATGTTGTACTTCACCAGATCGTTGTCTGCGTACAGCGAGAGCTCGGCGAGCTCCTTCATCAAAAACGGAGTCCTGTCCGTCGTGGACTTCCTGTCCGCAGAAGGAAAGTTCTTCGAGATCTCCCACAACTTGCTCAAGCGGAAGTCTTCGCTGTTGATAAAGTCGTCCAGATATGCCTTCGAGCCGGTGTATCCCTTGGCGCTCTTGAGATCGTTCTTGTGGTATACGTCGAGTTCTCTTTCGAGGATCTTCCACTCATTGGTATCTGTTATCTTCGACTTCGTGAACGACAGCCCCCTGCGTCCCATCAGCGACATGATGAATTCTCCGACCGCGCGCTCTTTCTCCGCTCCCAGTACGCGCTTGAACGACTTGAAGAACGTATCCAGCGACTCAAAGACGACCTTTCTCGACAGGTAATTCATGAACGATGCGGGATGCGGTCTGTAATCCAGCGTGGCAAGGAGTTTCGACGTATTGTACCATGTGTTGTCGAAGTTGATGTCCTCTACCCTCGTGGAGACGTTCCTGATCTTCGCCATGATGTCCTGAAGGTTTCTCAGGTTGCCTTCGAAGTCCCTGTTGCGAAGAGCGCCGTCGAACTCGGCCAGCGTCTTGATCAAAGGAAGCCTGTTCAGATAGGGAGACTTGACCTCTCTGCCTTTGATGTAGAAGGTCTTCGACTTGGAGAACAGCGGCACGTACTCTTTGGGAGAGAGCTCTTTCCCGTCAACGAATACTCTGAACGGAGACAGCACGTTGGCCGCCCTGATGTGGTTTACGTCCGCCATTGCATGTCCGTCCGCTGCGTCTGCCGAAAGGTTCACCGTCTGAGCCTGAGTCATCCTCTGCGCTCTGAGTCCCTTCGGCACGAGAGTGACCTCTCCTACGTCCTCGATCTGAGTGACGATCGGCTTTCCGTTGGCGTACTTGTACAACTGCTTTCCGCGAAGAGCAGCGACGAGTCCGGGCCCGAGGTTGCCTTTGCCCATAGTGGCGATCCTGTTCACGAGGTTCCTTGCATACGGAGAAAACATCGATGCAGGGTTCTTCAGGAAGTCGTACTGAGCCTGATCGCCGGCCAGCAGCGCCTCGTTGCCCGCTTTGTCCATCGTGAAGCGCTTCTCCAGCAAGGGAGAGTCCACGAGTTCAGGCGGCACGCTGTACGCATCGTAGAGGTCTCTTCCCGACTTGTCGCTCCAATGAGTGAACCGGTGCTTCACATCGGTCTTCTTGAGATGATCGACCAGGGGACGCTCAAGACCGAAGTACATGAACATCGAATCTCCGTCAAGGTCCGCTCCGTCCATGTACTGCATGTCGTACGGATGAACGTAGGTTCTGAATCCCTTTCCCTTGGTAAATCCCGCCATCTTCATCGCCCTTGCTCCGGACAGATCGGACAAAGGAACGCGCACCGCCACCGCATTGTCGAAGAAGTCCTGAAGAGACTGATTGCTCTCTGCCTGCAACCTCTCCCACATCTCTCCAAGCGTCGTTTTTTCTTTTCCATCGAACAGCCCTCTGAATTCAGCAGGAAGTTCAATGGGCGTCTTCTTCAGACCGCCCTCAAGGAGAATGTCTCCGGGCTTAAACTGCTTGCCTGAAGACTCGTATTCCATCAGTTCAATCGGAGACAGATAGCCGAGCTTTGCCTTGAATGAGTTCGGCGCCTTCGGACGATGCACTCTGTCCAAAGCATACTTGTACAGGGCTTGCTCCATATACCGATGGATGTCTGCCTGAGCCAAAAACGCAGGATCGAGTTCGCCCATCATCGACATCTTCTTGGCAATGTTACTCCTGTCTGAAATGAGGTCTTCGATCTGCTTCCACTCGCCCATCTCATCCGACTCGATCTCGTCTCCACGTTCAAACTGATAGCGCATCAACTTCCTTGCAAGAGTGTTCAGACGTGCGTCGTTCGGCATGTCCTTCATCACTTCAAACAGGTCCTTCAGCGGAACCTTGTCGATGTCAACGCCGAGCTCTTTGGTCATTGGCTGATCTTTGCCCGCCCTGAAGATTCCGGTGTTGGTCTTTGCAATCGCTTCAGCAGGAGAGTTCTCCGGCAACGCATCCCCTTCAAATCCCGGAAGCACGTACTTCTCCATGATGAGCCTTGAGAGTTCGGGAGACTCTTCAAAGTGGTTCAAGAGCGGTTTGGCGATGTGAGCAGGCTTGATCGTCGGATCTTCCGCTGCCGACAGGTTCAGACGTATCGACTCTACGGGAATCTCGAACGAGCCGCCTGTCCTCTTGCCGAGCGGGTCTTCCGGGTTGATCACTTCAGTAGCGTCGTGAGTGATGCCTTCTTTGGATAAGGTCAGTTTGGTTACAGGACGCTTCCCTTTGAGTTTTGTGGCGCTCTCAAAGAACACGATGTCGTCGCTGATGCCGGACTTATCGAGCATCGACTCTTCCTTCGCAGTCATTACGTGGAAGCCTTGCTTGCCTAAGAGTCCTCCAAGGTCGTCGGAGTGAACGGCAGCGATCTTGTGAAATCCCCCCTCTTCGTTTCCGGAGTACGAGCCGAATGCCTTGGCGGCCTCTCTTCGCACCCACGCAACGCCGTCGTACTGCAAGGGGTTCTTTCCTCCGAACATTCGACCGAACTCAGTCTTGAACAGACCGAGAGACTCCGGGGTCCACTCTGCCACCCTGGCGCTGAGCTTCTCCCTTCCGACGACGCTCGGATCCATCGGAATGCCGACGTCGAACATCAACTGAGTACGCTTGTTGAACTTCGTCACATCGGTAATCGAGAACGCATCCCTGTCTGCAAACAGTTCAGCAAGGGTCTCCGCATGGTTGAACTTCTTCCACTGGACAGCGTTGAAGCTGTACAGGGCGTCGTATGCCTTCTCTGCGGCTATCTTTTCGCCTATTGCCTTGCCTTCAGGGACGTCTCTCAGGGCTTCAGCCACAAAAAGGGCTTTGTCCTTCGCATACTGCTCTAAAAATGGCACATAATCGCCTTTAGAGGGGTCTTGGAGCGGTTTTAAGACCGCATCTATGGCTAAGGCCTCCTTGGCTAAATTGAAGTCTCCTGGCTCAAATTTGGCCTCTGTCATGTCGAAGAAGACCATGTGGTGATTGTCCTTCTTGCCGGAGAAATACCACCAGTTCTTCTTGAAGGACTCCACCATCAGCCGGGAAGCGTTGACCTTCGAAGAGTGGATCGGAACGTCCGTCTTTTTATCCACCGCTGTCTTCAGATACATTGCTTCGAGACCGGTCATCTTTTCGATCGGAGTCACGTTGTCGATCTCCGCCTTGAACGTGCCGTCTGCAAGGTGCTCTGTCGGCCTGAAGACGTCGTAGTCGGACAGGTTGACCTTGAGCATCTTTCTGGTCTTGCTGTTGGAGTACATGGCCCACAGATGCCTGAACGCATTGTCCTGCTCTTTGGTCAACGTGATGCCGAACTTTCCGGTAAGTTGATCCCTGACGGGAATGTAGTTCTTTTGTCCGTCGCGCTTGTTGGTACGAATGATCTCGTTGATCGTGCGCAAGGTCTCAAAGCCGCGATGTTCCTTGCCGAGGACGTCGCTGAGCGTCGTGACGAATTCGGCCGCCTGCATCGAGATGCCCGCCTCTCTCATCGAGGAAGCCACCTTGAGAAGCTGATCGGGAGTCTGCTGAGTCATCTCCTGTTCGTAGTGCACCCTCTTGGCGACGTCCTTGATGATCCTGATCGCGTCGTCGTTGTTGTACCAGAGATCGACGCTGATGGCGTCCGCATTGTCTTTGGCAGCATCCGAGATGTCGTGCATCTCCTCTTCGCTGGGCTTTCTCTTGTGAACCTCTTCGAATGTGTTGACCGCCTTGTCGGTCTCCATCTTCATGATCTGATCGTACTCAAGAAGGGATTGCCATGCCTTCGCCTTGGTGATGTCTCCGGACTGTATCATTTCAGATATGAATTCGTCTCCGAGAGATTCCACGTCCACGCCTCTGCGTGCGGCTTCGGTCTTTTTCATCGCTTCGATGTAGGCAGATGCGGTTTTGACGGTGTTCCCAAAGTGAGCGGTGGCGGCTATTGAGAACGAGTTGATGACCTCGGGCGGAAGATCGGTCTCTCCGACAGACTCAAGGTACTTCTCGGGAGTCTTCTGCATGAGCAGATAGTCCGCAACCTTCTCTTCACGAAGGTGCTTGTTCATCAGTTTCATCGCCTGCTTGTTGTACCAGGGAAGCTCTCTGTATCCGAAGACACCGTTGACAAGAGTTTCGTACAGCACAAGTTCGTTTGGGAACCCTTCGGCTGCCGCATATCCGCCCATCACAAGGCCGGTAGAAACTCCGCGAAGAGACTTGAGCATGAATTCGGCTTTGTCCGGCTCCTTCTGCATGAGCTCCTTGAAGTTCTTCGCTCCAAGTTTCTCCATGAGTTTCGGAGAGAAGAACGATGCGATCGCCTGCTGTCCTACGCCGTATGCCATGCCGTACTTCGCTGCTTCCCATCGCTCGTCCCATCCTTCGCTGAAGATGTCCATAGGATTCATTGGGCGAGCAGCTGCGGCTGAGGCAAAACCCATAAACAAACCCGTTTCGGTATAAGAGGATATTCTTGCTTTCGCTCCGGCAGAAAGACTTCTTCCTATCGCCTGCTCTCCGAACTGAAGCGCAGACTTGGCGGCTCCGGACTCAAGCATCCTCATTACTCCTCCGCTCATCACTCTTCCGGTAATCATCGGGATAGAGGTCATGGTCATCTTGACAGCCCTGGCTTCTGCGGCAAGGCTCTTTGCTTTGTCTGCCTGTCCGACGAGCTTCATTGCCTTGGCGGCAGTGGAAAAGCCGAGTCGTGTGAACGTGCCTGTTCCGGGAAACGGCAGGAATCCGATGAACCCAAGAACGCTTCCGAGACTTCTGGCGATGTATTCTGCCTCGGTGTCGGCGTTGTTCTTTACGATGTCGTAGTTGTCCAATACGTCGAATGTCGTGAGTCCTTCCACGTATCCGGCCATGAACTGTCCGATAAACGACGAAGCGTCCCATGAAGGACGCTCCGTTGAGGTTTCTTGCGGGGCCTGCGTCCCGTATAGCAGTTGAAGTTTTGCCATAAGATTATTGTCCGCCGATATATGGTGAGACCATTGATTTAGCCGGTTCTTTGTACTCGCTGGATACATCTCCGGCAGCCTTCATCATTGATAGGATACTCGAGACTTCTTTCATCCTCTGCATCTGCTGTGCGTTTGCCTCCATCATGTTTGTTCTTTGGAGACGATTGAATAACGCGCGAACGGCAGGGCTGACTTTTTCCGCATCGATCGTGTTGTAGTGTTTCATCACGTTGTCAAACCATGAGCGTTCGACAGGTCTGATGTATTCGTCCACATTTATTCCAAGCTGACGGTTGTTGGCGCGAAGTCCCTCTCCACGCATACGCTCGATTATTTTTGCAACATTCTCAAGATAGTTAGGATCGAGAACCTCTTGAGACACCTGCTTCGTACCCTCGATTGTCATAGGACGGTTCGGATCGTCATAGACAGCAATGCCGTAGTTGGCAGCCCATCTGCCGGCATCGCCCATAACAAGTCTTTGCTGATTCGTAACCGACTTGCGAAGCGCTATTGTCGGAAGAGAACCCTTCGATGTGAATGTCGGAGACATGCTGTTGGCCGCATTCTCAAGAGACATGAGATTTTCCTGCATCTTTGAGACTTCGCTTCCACGGGAATCCTGCCTCATTTGTTCGATATACGCAAAAGCCATTTTCTCATATACCGATCTATCGACAGCGACATTTCCTGTATCCAGTTTTGCCAGCGGTCCGGCAGCATTTAGATACTCGGAGTTTTGAGGTTTGAGTCCTCCAAATCTTAGAATGGGATCATTCTCCCCGGTTGTAACAAACTGACGATTGGCCTCAGAGAGCATCATCCGGTTGTTGTTCTGGATGTTGTTCTGTTCGGTCATTCGAAGCTGTTGCAGGGATAGATTGATCTGCTCGTTGCGATAGTCCTGTTCGTTCTTCTCTCTGATCTCCTGCATACGAACAGACTCTTCGAGCTTCTCGTCTTCCTTACGTTGTGCAAAGGACTGAGAGAATGCTCGTGCGAAGTTCTCTGAAAGTGCTCCCATATTAGTCACCTTTTCCTTCCACCAAATCCAAATTTATTCCAATCAACTTCTTTCCTTTGGTCAATAGTTATTGGTTTCTTAAAATAGTCCAGGTCGCTTTCTCCATTAAAATCATAGCTTCCCGCCCAATGTCCGAGCATCGTGCCTCCCATGCCTCCAAGGTCGTCGAAGATGCTGTTCCATTTGCCGAAGCGCATTTCATCTGCCTTCATTTGTCCGGTGCGGTTGAACTGTTCAATGCTAAGGGCATTCGACATGTTGAGCCGGTCTCGTTCAAAGCGGTTGCCGACGTTGAATCTGAGGGCTTGGTTCTTCGCCTCTGTTCCCATTCCTACCGCCTTCATGTAGTCTTGCGAAGAGCTATATCGCATCTTCTCGCTGTCCGAGAGCATGTTCAGTTCAGCCATGTTGATGCCTCCGACAGACTTCTCGTACATCGAGTCTGCCGCGTCAAGGGCGCGTCCCTGCATCTGCTCTCTTTGCTGTCTTGCAATGACGTTCGAGACGCTTCCCCCTGCTCCCTGGGCAGACACTCCGCCCCTCAAGGAAGCCATTCCCGGGACCATGCTGGTAGCCATCTTGAGTATGCGGTTCATCTCAGACTTGCGAAGGGCTTCTGTTTCTCCCTTGATGTAGGAGTTGTACGCGCCGCCCATGCCGTATCTGGACATGTTGTCGGCAGCAGTAGATTGTCCGAAGTCGGTTTCGGGATCGTATTCGTAGTCTGAACCGAGCATGTAGTTTGCTCTGTCCAGACGCTGGAAGTCGGGGGTCTTGCTGAACATCTTGCCAAGGATGCTTCCCCCGCCCATGATCAGTCCGATAGTAAGTGGATCCATAGTGCGCCTCTAATCGAGTTTTGTTTTGAATGTGAATGTCGTTGTATCGGAAACAAGCCAGCCGTCCTTAGACTTCACTGCAACAACATACAAATCGTTTCCCATATTTACAATACGTATGCTTCCTTCGCTTCCCTGAGTGTTCGAAGGTGCGCTTCCGGAGACCGCTTGAAGTTTCTCTTTCAGCGCCTCGATCTGAGCGTCGAGGTCTCTCAGGATTGAGTCTGTCTTTGGATCGCCCGTTGTCCCCTTTATCATGCCCGCTCTCCAATCATCTTTCTGTATAGTACGGTAAGCCCGCGAATAGTATCCGTCGTGGTAAGGACAAGTTTTATCCACATCGAAGACCTCTTGGTCGTCGTATCAAGATATGTTCCGGAAGTGAAGTCTGTGGAGAACGTCGTGCTTCCGTTGTATGCCACCTGCTTGGTCGTTCCTGCCGTACCGTCCAGGATGATCATGTAGAACTTCTTGATGGCGTTGACAGTCCCGCCGTCGATGATGTGGCTGTACCATGTACATGCTTTATAGGTAGCAGCAGAGTTGATGCTGAGAAGGCCACCGGCGGTCGAAAGATATGCCTGTCCATATCCATCGACAAGAACCATCTTTTTACCGGTACCGTTTGGCAGGATCGTTCCATCGATACTTGAGGCAAATTGCCAGAAGTACCATGAGCCGGTCGGATAGTGAAATCCAAGGATATACGTTGATGCTCCCGTCTTCGAAAAACAGAACAAGACAAGGTTTCTCTTTGAGTGAATAGCAATGGACATTTCGTATGAATTTACAAATGTAGCCCTATACGAAATGATTGCCGTTCCACCTATGGTCGAATCGGAAGAGACATTCACCGGCGTGGAGATGATCGTCGGAGTCTTTCCGTCGTGCATGTACGCATTGTTCCTGTTTCCGAAGAACATCGCCGTTTCATTTGACACGACGCATCGCTGGTCCTCAACGCCCATCCCTTCGACTACCTGGATGATCTGGAAGTTGTTCGGATCGATCACGTACATTCTGGCTACGTCAAAGGCGTACAGAAGCCCTCTGAAGAAGTGAAGTGCGACGGGCTTGGTCGGAAGCACGAGGAAGTCTGTTGACCAGTCGTACGTATCGGGAGCGTTCTGCTTTGAACGGAACAGGAAGTTTGCAAGAGAGTTGTCGTCGAACTCTTCGTTGAAACACTGACCGACAAAAAAGTATCCGTTCCCCTGAGCGGATATTGAATAGCGCATGAAGTTGTTCGGATTGGACGCATCGATGCCGGACTCTGTTTCATACGCACCGCCGAAGTTTCCCGTATCGTAGACGCTCTCCTGATAGAAGTCGGAGAACTTGCCGCTGCTGTTCAACGCCCACTTCTGCCTGAGACTGATCGTGTTGATGAGACGATAGGATGTCGTCGGACGAAGAGATGTGCTTGATGCCGCCTCGGCCCTGAATATTGCAACATCGGTAATTCTCGCATTCAATACATTGTCTCTAAGCGTAACCGTTACCCTTGTTGAGTAACTTCCGCTGCCAATGATGATCCTAAACGGTTCGTTGAAATTCTCAAGCGGAGAATATTGGTATCCATCGTAGATGAACGCATATTTGTAGAAGTAAACTTTCCCGCCAAGACTTCCCGGTTCATTGTTGTTGATCTCCGCTGTTATCCATGCATCGCTTCTCTTGACATATACATGAGGTTCCGCCGAGAAAGATGCGTCGTCGCCGATGAATAGTTTGTACATTCTCGGAGACTGATCGACGTTGACAGTAAGGGGATCATCATGGTACTGATAGGCTGGAAAGACGTAGCATTCGTTCAGCTCCGAGACTCCGTCGTACTTGTTGAACATGATCGATGCATTTGTGAGCTCGTCGTCAATAGCCTCGCTGTCGTCATCAACCGAGATTGTTTTCCATCCCGACGCATCCCAGGCGAACGCCGAGCCGGCTGCGCCAATCGTAAGATTTTTATTGTCTGCAAGAGCGCACTCTTCAGTCAAGAGGTTTGCGTTGTCCGCGATGACAAGAACGTCTTCCCCCGATCCATTCGGACAGTAGATGGCGTTGATCGGAGACCAACTGTCGGGAGCGCTGGGAGACGGAACCATGTTTGTAGCATCGACGGCAATGAACCTTGAATTCGCAGAGTTGAAACCGGAAGAAACCACAAACGATGTGTTGAGAATCAATATGCCAAGATACGGCTTTCCATCCGAAGCCGTTCCGTCGTAGTACACGTTCTGTTCGATGGAGCAGAATATTCCGATCTCGGTTCCGGTGGTAAGTTTGACAAAGCCGCGCATTGCGGGACGAACTATTCCGGTTGACTTGAATCTTCCCTCTGAAACATCCAGCGCCATCGACGGCGTTCTATCGACGGGAACTATTGACTGACCGTCGTTGAGAGACGATATGTCTTGAGAGAAGATGAATTTTGAACCAGCCTCGTTCCACGAAGATGCCGCGGTGATAGGGATGCTCGGCACTCCCGTAAACCATACAGTGGAGTTGTCGGCGCTTAGTTCGATGTCGGTGACAATTCCAGCCTGAGTGCCGCCGAATTCATTTCCTACGCTTCCAAAGCCGGAAAGAGGATAGCTTGTTTCCACCTCAAGAGACTGATTCAGTTTGTAGAGAGTGCCATATGTTCCTATCGATGCATCGTAGACGTAGATATACGTGCCGTCTTCGCAAATCCCCTGGAGAGAGCCAAAGGATCGTTCAGAGAGAACGAACGCTCCGCTTGAGAGAGTAACTTTGAAGACTTTCTTTCCCTGCCATTCAATCGCATATCCATATAGACTGTCTTGTCCGACCATCTTGTGAACGTAGGGAAAAGAGGTTTGGTTGGACAGTTTTGCATCGACGCATTGAAGTCCGCTCGGAACGCTCCCGCCGAACTGCTCGTGGTCGATGTAGCCGATAAACTTTACGTCTGCGTCTCCTACGGCCACGCGCACGCCTCTGTTGACAGATTCAATCGAGACTGTCTTGCCTGTTCCCGGACTGAATGAGGTGCCATATCCTTTTGTGCCGTGGAAGTCGGTGATGTACTTTACGTCTCCGTTTGCAGCGTCGTAGTATATCAGGTCGCGCTTTCCGTCTTCCCTTACGATCCATCCGTATGCCTGAGCGTTGTTTCCCCTTGAGGCATGGGAGACGAACGCTTCGTCGTTGTTCCTTCCGCGAAGGACTCCAAGCGGGCCTTCGCAGTCCTGATCGATGCTCCACGGAGAAGACTCCTTCGGAAGGTCTGCTCCTTCGACCGCAGAGATGATGCCTCTGTCAAATCTACCTATGGTATATGCTTCTCTCGGCATTAGAGGCCTCCGGTAATTGCCAATAGTATGAATGTCACTACCGAACCGATCAGGGTGAAGACGTACCAATCGCTGTTGTTCTTTACGATCAGCGTTGTGTCCATTAACGTCGTATCGACCTTAAACGGATTGACGTCGAAGATTGCTTCGATCGTTCTCATGTTGAGTTGAGGAAACGCAGTGATGTCGTATTTGATGATTCCCTGTTCGCCGTTGATGTTGAATGGCTGAGACAAACTCGTGATCGCAGAGTCCTTCTGATCCTCAGTCTGACGAAGCAGGCTATCCAAGTACTTTTGAAAATCAGTTGTGTCTTTGACCGGATAAGGGACAGCAGGGCCCTGTATGTACACCGGAGGAAGATCGACCGGTATCTCGATGACATGTCCTACGACAGATGTACTTTGGCGTCCCTGGTTGCGATATAGGTATCCCGTGCACAGCGCCAATACTATGCACAGGATTATGAGGACTATGGTTGTACGCTGCATGGCTGTTCTCCGTATTGGACCATTACGTTCCGGAATACTTCCGGCCCCTCATTCAACGAAGGTGGAAGGGGGGAGGTACCGCTGTCCACATGGTCCTCCGTGTGGTAATCATTTGGGATCGTACTCAACGTGAAAATGCTCATTGTCTTGTCCTCGATACTCAAGCAGAACGTCGTATCCGATCGGATTGAGACGCTTCTTGAGTTCTGAAAATATGAGGTCTTTCTGGTCTTCGTTCAGGTCTTTTGACCGAATGTCGATTGCCTGATCTTTGAAATGAAGACTCTTTGTGCCGTGTCTGCTGTCGTTCGCAGAGGTGATCGTAGGATTCTTTCCGGCCAGCACTCTCCACACCTCGTCGATGATCGGAAAGAGAATCCATATCTCCGGCAGAAGGATCTTGAACCGTACCGTGTCTTTAAGATATATCATTTCTTCACCACGGGGGTTTCAATTTTCTTTTTGATCTCCATGATCTTGTCGTAGAACCAGCCGGCCCCCATGAAGACGACGGATGAAGTTCCTACATAGTCAAGGAAGTACTGCATGCTTCCACCGTTGTCCATGTTGAAGGTGAGTCCGAGAATGTCCTGCATGACTCCGTAGTGGAAGACCTTGCAGTATATCAGGGCGATGACGAAGTTCAGAACCTTCACGCTCTCAGCGGACAGTTCCGTATTCCTCCAGAGAGAGACAACGACCTCTTTGACCAGAAGGAGTAGTCCTTTCGCAGCGACTACCTTTATTACTTCGATTGTGGCGGCGATGAACGCCGCGAAGATGCCGAGTTTGGCAAGAGAGATGAACATCTGTTGGTAATCCATGTATTGCTCCTTTTATTTTGTGTTACGTTGAGTTTCTTTCCGATCTTGCTTGTCTGCAAGAGCGTGAATAATGTCGTCGAGTTTCTTCTGTACTTTATCCATGTCCTCACGATAGTCCTTCTTGAAGTCTTTCTGCCAATCCAGCCGGTCCGACTTTTCAATGAGGATCTTTCGTTCCATCTCGATCTTTGCTTCCGAGACTTCTGTTTTCGTTGCGAATGTCGCCAATGTCCCCCCTGCTGTCATGGCTACTCCCAGGAGAGCGAGTGCTACCTTCGCCCACGTTGGCAAGTTCTGAGTACCGTTAGAAGAAGACATTTCGATCATCCTTTCGTTTCGTTATGCAAAGTTAGACAAAAGCATCCGTACAGTCAATAGATTATATTAGTAACCGCGCTCAGTATATTTCTCTCCAATTCATTGTCGCCCCTGAAACCTGATAAACCCTTCACGTCATTCTGGATTATTCGCAGTTCTTCGACGATCATCTGTTGTGAACTTTGGCGTGGCATTTTCTTCCCCTGTTGCATTGCGTTAAAAGATAAGTGTTAGTAATAAAATCAATATCCTGAACAAGTTGAAGTCAATCATACCGTTGACCGTGTTGAAACCTATTACAATCCTGCGTCCATACCAAGTGTCCGCTTTTGAGAAGGGATTGGGTATGATGAGCCACAACGGTATCGGTGCAACCCATTTGCCCTGTTCAATCTTCGTGAACGTCAAGTCCCAAAACACCGACATACCGAAACCGATTGCCAGCGATTCCCACGAGAGTATCGGAACACCCATTGACACAAGCCACGCAATCAAGAACGGGCTTAATGTGAAATATCCAAGCCAAAAGGCATCCGTGTATTCCGCAACCCATTCAGGATCGTCCTCTTTCTTGCCCCACATACGAGCGTCAGTCAACGCACCGCAGACAAGATGTATGAACCAAAATAGGTAAATCATTTACTCCCTCATTTACTCCCTTATTTGCTCCCTCACATTAGCCAGAATAGGTATATCATCAGTATATTTCTTTTCAATTCATTCTATCCTCACATATTTCCACACATATTTTCCAACGAACAATCACATATAAATACTCCCACAAATATACTCAAATCAACTCATTATCTACTCAAAATATTTTCCATACATAAATCATTTCCAATACATCATATCTTTCTCAATACCAATTATTTTATCCACTATCCCAAACATATATTTCAATCTCAAACCATATATCAATCAATTCTCCTTCTCACTCACTTAATCCCCCTTTTTTACCACGAACCAAGCAACATTGAAAGAAGCGTCTGCGTAAATTGTGAATCCATCAGTCCTTTTATATCCAACGACGGGAATCTTTGTATATGCAATATTACCACCCTCGTATGTCAACATAACTATACCATCAGTGGTGAACCCCGTGTATGAAACCTGAACACTATCACCACCACCAACGGTTGCTATGCCAGACCTTGAAGAAACAAGCATTTCACCGCTCTCGGATGGAAGGGATATATGTGCCGAGTTTGCACTATTGTAAATTCTTGCATAACCACTCGCACCGTCAGACAGACGAATAACACCAACCTCCGCCGTCGCTATTCCAACCTGAATGGAGTCAAAGTCGGACATTTTATCTGCGTTTATACCGCCAGATACTTTTATTGAGTCTGCCGTGATATTTGCAACATCGTTGAAGTTCTGATTTCCGTCCGTCAAAGCAATAGTTCCCGTTGTGTTGGGAAGCGTCCAAGTTCTAATATCGGTTAGCGATGGAGAAACCAATGAACCGTCATTCAAGTCGCCGTAGAATTTCAGGCCGTCAAAAAGATATGGACGAGCGTTAAACGTCTTTGCACCAGTTATAGTCTGTGCTTGATCTGTATCAACAATTCGATTGGTGTCTGTAATAACCACTGGAATATCAGATGTTCTCGCAAGCGTGCCATCACCGACGGGAAGTCGCCAATTATAGCTTCCACCCAATGCACCAAGAAGTCTTCCCGTTCCCTGATCACCGTCAGAAAAACGGACAACACCAACAACATTAAGCGGCTCACCCACTTCAATGGAATCGTAGAATGTCTTGAATCCCCCGATGTATTGATCTTTATCAACCATTACAATTCTGTTGGTATCTGCGGCTGTTATCATGATACTGTCGCCTACGGCTGTCTGATTGACGAGTTTATAGTCAATGCCGTTTGAACCTTTCAAACGTGGGGAGAATGGCTGAGAATATGCGACAGTAACAAATAGTAAAAGTAAAATTATGTTTTTCATTTTATTCTCTCCGATATTGCGTCCAGACGATAAACGGGTGAACCGGATGCACCCGCGACAGTTGTAGATATTGTCGGAGTCCCGCTTGCGACGTAATAAACAAACTGTCCCGATGATACGCCGCCAGACGCAGCCGACGTTGAATTAAGTTGTATAACCGATGTTAATGTTTGCGCCGCTCCGTTGTTGTGCGATAGAGTAACCGTAACCGTCCCACCCGTCCCCGCCGTAGTTGTCGCCATTGTGTAGGTCAGCCGATACATACCAGCGGTTGATGTGAGATTTTTAGCGGCTATACTGCTGTTAACGCCTGCGTAGGTAACTGTGTCAACGATGTTCGCCATACCGAAAGCACCGACGGAAGTAAGACCGCCAGATTGAGTTTTACCGCTGAACGTCCCCGTAGTGAACGAACCAGAACCGCCCGTATAATCACCACTTGAATTTATAGAAGCAACGGTAAGAGACGAACTATTCTGCATATCAATAAAGTCACCCGTTCCAGCACCAGTTCTGCGTAACACCAGCCCCTTATTATTGTTAAAGTTGTTGAAAATGTTGCTGATTCCAGAGGGCATAGAGGTCAACGACGCGGATGCCAAAAATCCCTGTCCATCGGTTGATACACGGACAGTAGAACTAAACGTCCCCGTAGTGCCAGAGAGTCCGCCTGTTAAAGTTTGATTGCCCAACGTGTCCCACTTTACAACGGTTGCAGCAGCACCAAGCGTTGTGACGCCCAAGATCCCATTACCCAGAGAAGATAATGAACCGCCAACACGAAACTCATAGTATTTCCCGTTTTCGGCGTTGTTTAATTGTATGTTTGCCCCCGAACCAGTTACATTTGAGCGAACAATTAGGTGCGGATTTGTTGTTGGTGATGGAGTAATAGATACAGCACCGCTGAACGTCCCCGTAGTGGCGGAGAGTCCGCCTGTCAGCGTTACACTGTTATCAGTTGAATCTATTGCTAATGCCGTAGTTCCTGTTGAGTAGTTCCAAATTCTAAACTGATTTGCACGATGCCACAATGCCCACTTTGATAATCCCGCCTTTTGAAATACAATGTAATTATCATCTGTTAGGTTTGGCACTCGAAGCGTTGTTGTTAAATCGCCAGACGATTTGTTAAACAGCATATTTCCTGTAAACGTCCCCGTAGTGGCGGAGAGTGTGCCGTTGACCTGTAATTTTGAATTTGGCGTTGTCGTTCCAATTCCCACATTTCCAAGACTGTCAATGTATAGTCTTGATGTTGGGGCAACAGAAGAACCTGGCGATAACAAAAAGTTAAGACTCATCGCACCCGAAGTATGGCGAAACGATAATAGGTCAATCCGCCCATTTTGATTTGCACCAATGTTATTCGTAGATGCTATGATTATCCTGCTTGCCGTTGCATAGGAATTAGCATTATTTTGTAATGTTAGTGGGGTTATTTCTAAACCATCGCTTGTCTGACTAAACGTCCCCGTAGTGCCAGAGATAGCACCTGCATTGAACGCCGTTGAGCCAGTCCCCGAAACAGAGCCGAGTGTAAATACCCCCGCCCTTGTCAAAACGGCAATCGTTGAACCGTTCGGCTGTTGAAAATCAAGGTAAGAATCGTCGTCTGTCGCAGATGCCTGAACGTGCCGAATCCTAAAACGAGAATTTGAATTGTTCGATAACCTTAATGCAATAGCCGAGCGATTGTTTGCCGCCCTTGCCTGTGAGTTATTAAATTCATACAATACTTCGCCAGCCGTTGCACCCGTTCCGGTAATTGAACCAGTAGATATGTTTCCTAAAGACGATGCACCGAGTCCAGCGTGCCAAGAGCCGGAGGTCAGACGAGTTACATAATTGCTTCTGAACGAGTCCGCTTCCACAAAACCAGTTGGAACGGTTATTCTCTTTCCGACGTAGACTGAATCTATAAAGTAGCCGTCGTAGTTATTTCCTGAGTTACCAACAACACCATAACTGTTTGTTGAAAGACCAGCAACACCGATACTGCCTACCGAAGAACCGTAAACACCGTAATTGTTTGTTGAAACGCCTTGAACACCGATACCACTCGGTGAGTTACCGTAAATTGCGCCTTCATCACCCAATAAATCATCGTAACTAACACCAGACAAGTCAGAGTAGATGCCGTAGTGATTACCAATATTCCCCCAATTCCCCGTAGGCGTGTAGTTGATTGCCTTGATTTCAGGGTAAGCCGTCTGTGAGCCTGCTATCGCAATCCTCAGCGGGATTATCGGTCCTGCCGACGTAGTTCCTGTGTGCGATAAGATTAAAGCCGAGTCTGATGATGTTGTGATAAACTGCGGTTGAGTATAGTGCTTCGGAGCGGTAATAACCTGTGTCGTGCCTTTGGTGACGAGAACAGATGAATCCGCCGACACCGTAGCCGTATGATTGGATTGGCTTACAGAGATACCGTAACCTGCCGCTACTTCGGCAGAGTCGGCGACAAGCGCAAGAGTTCCATCGCTTGACGGCAAAAGAATATATGCGGTATCGTTTGCACCACCATTGGTCGGTGTTATTCTTGTCCACGACTGTTGCGGTTCTCCTGTTCCACTGTTCAAAATAATTTCACCTGCTTCACCGCCATTACCAAGATACAACGGGTTTTGAAGCATCAAAGAAGTATCGGCGGTAAATGCAAGAGTTCCATCGCCATTGGGAAGTTTCCACGTTCTGTCTGCGGTTAGATTTCCAGGTGTCAGCCTACCCCAATTTTGCCCGCCATCAGAGAAATATACCACACCAGCACTAATCTGTTCTGTTCCGACATAAATTGAGTCGGAGAATCCCTTTTTGCCAGATATGCTTAATTGGTCTTTGTCAATGGTTACAATTCTGTTGGTATCGCTTGCGTTAAGTTTCAGATTTATTCTATTGGAAAGAGACGCTGTATCGCTTGCGTTAAGTTTCAGGTTTATGCGATTAGACAAAGATACGGTATCGGAAGGAAATATATAAATCCCT
>Ga0116204_1000168_pt1 | contig 33505 bp, 27 predicted proteins | sample LakKivwa52mmetaG_FD_94481 | JGI IMG/M metagenome (GOLD analysis project Ga0116204, IMG submission 94481) | Anoxic lake water microbial communities from Lake Kivu, Rwanda to study Microbial Dark Matter (Phase II) - Lake Kivu water 52m metaG | ecosystem: Environmental > Aquatic > Freshwater > Lake... | reverse complement strand
TAAACAACGGGATATCTATCAAAACCCTTGTACTTGTGGTCAGCCTAATTAGCGGGGGGAGGTTATTTGCGAGCGAAGCGTTATGTGCCTGATCGTAAGTGAAGGCACTAGCGAGCGAGCAAATAGGAGGGGGGACGCAGATCCGCCCCTCCTTCTTATCATTAAAAATTAGGGTCTGCTGCAAAAATGGAGTTGTTCAGCAGACCCTACTTACCGAGGTACAATACACATCATCTGTGGAGCAAGCGCGAAAAGAAGAGGGGGCAACCCAGCCACTCCCCTTTTCTCCTCCTTAACACTAAGGCACTTTGTAAAAATTCAAATGTGCTATAAACTCTAAAAAAGGCTTACTGAGCAAGGAAAAACTCAAATATCACTTGAAAAAGCCTTATTAATGCAATACCCTATGACATGGTAGTCTTTTTAAGACCAAGATACTCTTTGCAGAATTTTCCCATTTCAAACAGTTTTCCCCTTTTACGGCTTTAACTTGGCTATCTCCAATTCATCTGAAGTGTCCAAGGAATTTGTGAAGGGCTTAATGGCAGGGGATTATACCTTTTGCTCCCAGTTTGTACAAAAGCACCTGGATGACAACTTTACCTTGCAGAAAGTGTATGAAGAAATTTTAAAAAGATCCTTATACACCATTGGAGAATTATGGGAGGCCAATAAAATCAGTGTTGCCACTGAACATCTGGCTTCTTCACTCGTAGAAACAATTATTAATGAATTTTACCCCTTAGTTATTACTCAAGAAAAGACACATAAATCTGTTGTGTTGGCCTGTATAGAAAAAGAAACCCATCAAATTGGCATCCGTATGGTAAATGACATTTTTGAACTTCATGGATGGCAAACTCACTTTTTAGGAGCTAATACTCCTAAAAACGATATTCTTCTCTATACACAAAAAGTTAAGCCTCATCTGGTAGCCCTGTCTTTAAGTCTCTATTCGCACCTTAACCAGCTTGAAGAAATCTTTGTTTTGGGCCGTTTTTTCAAAGGGAAGTAAACTTTTATACAGTAGCCCAGCCTTTACACAGTTGATTAAAGACCGGCCCGAAAATGTCTTTATCAACCCCACACTCCTTCAGCTCTGGGAATCTCAGGCACCTGGGCCCCTTATTTTTGAAGGTTATATGACCCTAGGAGATTATAATTCCATTAATTCTTCAATTAATGCCTGTGTTTATAGAAAAGATGAGGAAATTTTAATTACAGGTGAAATAGATACTCCCGAACTGCTCAATCAAAACACTACAGCCCTGCAGCTAAATAGTAAAATTATGCAGTTACAGAGAAATTTAATTAGGGAAAAGTACAACCTTGAAACGACATTGAAGAAACTGAATACGGCTAATCTTGAACTGCAGGAGTCCAATTCAACCAAGGATAAGTTTTTTGGCATTATTGCCCATGACCTCCGCAACCCCTTTACTACCCTTTTAGGATTCAGCAATTTTTTAGAACAAAATGCTCATACTTGCTCTAGTGAGGAAATAGCACAATACGCACAAACTATCCATACCCTTGTCAAAAATAGCCATAAGCTTCTTGAAAACTTGCTTGATTGGTCGCAATTGCAAAAAGGTATCATTAAGCCCAAACCTTTATCTATCAGACCAGCACTGTTGATTCAGGAGGCTGTGAGTTATTGTCGAGAAATGGCCATAAATAAAAATATACATATACAAGTAACCCTCAATTGTGATCTGGCCCTGTGGGTAGACCCCGAAATGATTAAAAGTACCTTGCGTAACCTGGTTACAAATTCCCTTAAGTTTACCCGTAAAGGAGGACTTGTCTCCATACAAACAGATATACATAATGGAGGAATATTAATTTCAGTATCGGATACTGGAACAGGTATTGAACCGGTTTACCTAAGCAAACTTTTCAACCTAGATTGCCAACTTTCACGGCCAGGTACTGATAACGAAGAAGGATCTGGCCTGGGCCTCATTCTCTGCAAAGAATTTGTGGAAATGAATGGTGGAAAAATCTGGGTAGAAAGTCAGCCAGGCCAAGGCAGCCAGTTTAAATTTACCTTGCCCTTCCGGGTGTTGGAAAAATAAACCCTACATTTTAAGGGATCTTTACTTTCCAACTTTTCTATGGAAATTTAGACCTTGCTATCCAAGGGAATCCCCAATATTCATAAGGGTAAACCCGGCATTTCCCTTGAAACAAGGCCAAGGGTTTTTCCTTAAAAGCAACAGGATGCTGAAAAAAACCTTGGACTTATGGTCAGCCAAATTAGCCGGGGGTGGTATTTGCAAGTGAAGCGTAGATAAAAAATTCGTCTTTAGTGGTCTGTGCATAAATTGCCCTGCATACTTGTTGTCAGTGGGCAGAACGATAGTTTCAGGTGGATTTGCAAATTCCTCGATATAATCTGCTGGGTAAAAAGAACTCCACCCTATTAAATTCCCTTTCACTCAATCTCTTGCTACATTTGCTTTATGGAACTTGAAAAAACTTTAAGCCAGGCCATTGATTATCTCTGTGATGGCAACCAGCACAAGGCCAATCTGCTGATGGAACAGTGTCATACTGAGTTAATTGATCTTAAACAAAATCACAAAATGAGCTCAGAACATTGGCTTTTATGGGGAACACTCCTGGAGCTCCAAGAAGAATGGGAACAGGCTATCCTTAAATATGAATCTGCTTTAAATACTGACCCCGACCTAGCTGAGGCCTGGATAAAAATTTGTAAAATTCTGTTCTATCAACTGGAAAAACCAGAACTCGCGCATAAACTTCTCAAGGAAAAACTTCACCCCCTTCTTGGCGAGAAACACAGTGATCTTTTTGAGTTAACACAAGACTTAAACTCAGTTCTAAAACAGCGCACCAAAAGACAGCCTGCCCAGTCAACCTCAACTCTATCTGATTCCGAAGAGCAAGAAAATTTGTAGCGGCCCGCCTCTTTGATTTTTTTTGATTAGACTTTACTAAACAAGCAAAACACTAATTTTTGAACTTAGCTTTTACCCTAATAAAAAGGCTCCCCAAGGGGAGCCCTACTTTAATGGAATTTTACTGAATGCTGATGAGTAGCTAATAGATGCTACCAGCCCAGGGATTAACGAGAGTAGTATTCCACCACAAGCTGAGGATTGATGGGCACAGGTATTTGATCTTTACTGGGGCGACCAACAAACTTACCTTCCATTTTAACTTTGTTTAACTCGAGGTAACCAGGCACTTGTATAGACTGGGAGTGGGTAAGTGCATCGGTAATTTGAAGGTGTGTTTTTGATTTGTCACGAACAGTGATAGTATCACCCACTTTAAGACGAATGCTGGGTGTATATATACGCTTACCATTTACTTCGAAATGACCATGAGCTACATATTGACGAGCAGCGAAAATTGTACGGGCAAAACCTAAACGGAAAACCGCTGAATCTGCACGGCTTTCGAGGAGAATTAGGAGATTGTCACCAGTGTTTTCCATACCCTTATGGGCATCTGAATAAATTTTGCGAAGTTGGGCTTCGGATACATTGTACAAGGCCTTGAGCTTTTGCTTTTCAAGGAGTTGCAGTTTGTAAACGGAAGGGCTTTTACGACGGCCAAGGCCGTGTTGACCAGGTAGGCCCGGACGGCGTTCAATGACCTTAGCGGCTTTGGGTGTTAGCGCGATACCCAGGGCGCGGGCGACTTTGGCTTTTGGCTTGCTCATGCGAATTCCTTAAAAAAACTATCGTTATTAGGGTAGACAAAGCTAGTCAAACTTAAAATCTTTTTCAACACGAATTCCAAATATGCCCAAAGCCCTACCCTTTTGGGAAGGCAGGTAGACAATTTGGGGGTAACCGCGCCAGCCAGAAAATTTTTCTTTCCATCTTCGGGTATAGGTAAGCCTTCTGTAGGCGTACAAATAGCCGAGTCCTGAACCCAGCCAAGCTCCAGTCCATACATCACTCGGATAATGCTTTCCTGCAACAACCCTGGCAAGGCCTACTACCGTTGCTAAACTGAAAAAGAGGGCGCTTGCGGGTTTCACAAGCTCTTCATCTCCATGCCGCCCCCATATAAGGGTTGAATAATAAGTTGCCACGGCAAAGGCAGCACTGGTATGACCACTGTAAAATGAGTGTTGGGCCTCTGCGGGAACATCTTCTTTTCCCAAAGCCCAGGGCCGCGGTTGGAAAACTGCAGAACGCACAGCCAGATTGAGTCCCGAATTGACCAGCAAAAGATTTGTAAGACCCAGAAGATCCCCCCAAAAATAAGGAGAAAAACGCCCTTCCCCAGCAAACCTGACACCCTCCCCTAAGGATTCTTTTCCGCTTTTAGTCTGCCACGAAAACTTTTCCTTCTGATCTAAATAGTTTAAGAGCAGGGGAGGTAAAACTCCAGCAATTATCAGCAAATCGCTAATTTGATCGGCTTTCAAACTTTGTTGGCCCACAAAAGGCCTATCCCAAGGCAAGAGATCAGATTTTTTTCCAAGAGGGCCTTGATCCAATGAAGAAAACTGTATTTGGCCCACCGAAAAAAAGATAACTGAAGACAGGAGTTCACCCATCCAGTCGGAGGGTTGTAGGAGATCAGGTGAACAAGCGATACAAAACTTCCCTTCCTGGGGGGAGGTGCTAACTTTAAAAGTGGAAAATGTGGCATTTAGTTCTGGTTTAAAAGATTCCTGCCCAGGATAATCGAAGTTGCGCCTTGCAGATTCCGGATGGAATAAAACACTCCTAGCACTTAGATTGCTCCAAGAAATAAAAGCAACAAAGAGAAAAAAGGCAGCTTTAACCTGTATAGTGAAAGTTCCTTTCCAATACAATCGCCTGAAAGTTTTTTTATCTAATTCCCTAAAAGCCGTTAAAAGAATTCTTTGTTTCACTGTATTCAATTTACATCTTTAATCTTTCCAAACTTCAGTCCTTTGCCCGCTATTTTTAATTGTAAACTGCCTCTTACCTCTCACCTTGAATAAAGCCAAGTTTCGCCACCTGTCTACCTTCCACACCCTATACAAAAAACTTTTTTTAACTTTAGAGCCAAACCTGAAGTTCATAAAACATCTCAAAACAAGTTAGTTCAAAAAAAATAGATCTTAAAAATCAGAAAATTTTCCTATGCCTCTCCTTCCCGACCCGTCGCCCACCTCCTTCCCTACAAGCACCCCAGATTACAGGGAGTTGATTCCCTCTACTTCTAGCGGCACTCGCCCAGTCCTTAGAAAGCCTAAATGGTTTAGGTCCCAAATACCAGGCGGAAGAAGCTATGTGAAGGTCAGTGAACAAATCCAAAATCAAAGTTTACATACCGTTTGTGAAAGTGCAAGTTGCCCTAATTTGGGAGAATGCTGGGAGCGCGGTACAGCTACCTTTATGATTCTGGGTGATGTCTGTACGCGTGGTTGCCGGTTTTGCGATGTACCTAAGGGAAAACCTGGTTTTTATGACACCCAAGAACCGGCCCGCGTGGCGCAAGCCGCTGCCGCCATGAAGTTAAAGCACATAGTACTGACTAGCGTCAATCGGGATGAACTCCCAGATCAAGGTTCACAAGTTTGGGCGCAAACTATTCGACAGGTTAGAGAAGCCTGCCCCACAGCTACAATTGAAACTCTTATCCCCGACATGCAAGGAAACCTCGATTTACTTGATGTCATTCTTGATGCCCGACCAGATATTCTAAATCATAATTTTGAAACAGTAGAACGACTGCAATCCCCGGTAAGGGGCAGGGGCAATATACGAGATAGCGCCCAAGTCCTTATTCATGCAAAAGAAAGAGGTTTTATTACCAAAACCAGCCTTATGCTGGGTATGGGTGAAGAGCCAAATGAAATAAAAGCTCTCATAGATCTTTGTGCCAGTATTCGAATTGATATTTTAACTTTAGGTCAGTACCTCCAACCCTCCCGCAAACACTGGCCAGTAGAAGCCTATATACACCCTGACACCTTTACAGGGTATAAAAATTATGCCTTAGAAAAGGGTATCAGAATCTGTGAAGCATCTCCCCTGCAACGCAGTTCTTTTAAAGCGGAAGAAGCCCTTAAAGCCTTACAGATCTAATACTGAGCTTCGCTTTCCCACCAAAATAAAAGACAAAAGAACCTCAGAATTAAATAGGGTCTGCTGAACACAAGTCCAAGGTTTTTTTCAGTATCCTGTTGCTTTTAAGGAAAAACCCTTGGACTGGGTACATGGGAAAAGCCTATCTTACCCTTATAAACATTGAGGTTTTCCCTTGTTCAGCAAACCTTAATTTATGAAGGAGGAGGGGTGGTACTGCGTCCCCCCTCCTATTTGCTCCTTTGCTAGTGCCTTCACTTACCTTCAGGCACATAACGCTTCACTCCCAAATAACCTCCCCCCGCTAATTAGGCTGACCACAAGTTCAAGGTTTTTTTCAGCATCCTGTTGCTTTTAAGGAAAAACCCTTGGACTGGGTACAAGGGAAAAGCCTATCTTACCCTTATAAACATTGAGGTTTTCCCTTGTTCAGCAAACCCTACTTAGGGTTTGCTGATAAAAAGAATGGAATACTTTACCTGATTAATCGTATTTTTAGTCCATCTTGGCCTACCCACAAATCATATTCCCCAAGTGTATTAGAGTGAGCTATGCTTACCTTTCACCTATACATACAAAAATTACGCTTTTAAAAGTAACCAGCGAGAGATCTTACCTTTTAATTCATTTATGGGTTTGTCTTTTGGTATTTGCTACTTCCTTCCTTTCCCCCAAAAATCTCCAGAACAATTTTTGCGCATATAAAACTTGTAGTAAGGAGTTTTAATTCTATGACCCATCCTTATCTTGGCCTAGTTCAGTTTTGTGTTGTTCCGCGCATGCAGAAAAAAAACCATGACACTGTTTACAAACTCTTACAAAAAAATCCCCCACCCGCTCAATCTTTGATTTTATTGCCAGAGCTTTTTAGTACGGGTTTTCTAGTCAAAAAGGAAGATTTAGGACAGGTGAGTCCAGGTGCTCTCTTCGCTGAGGACTTTGATTTTTTAAGCAAAATAGCAAAAGAAGGGCAGTGGTACCTCAGTGGTTCTACCCTAGGTTTGGGGGAAGGAGGAAAGTTTCTTAATCTATCCCTTACCTTTGCTCCTACAGGTGAGCTTATATGTACCTATCAAAAAATCCATGCTTTCACCTTCGCTGGGGAAAATCTCTACTACCAACCAGGTAAAAACTGGAAGGTCTATCCTTGGCACTATTTAAGCACCCTTGCCCCCCAAGCTCATACAGATTCTACAGAGGGAAATTCAACCCTAGGTAGGGATCACCAAACAGATTTAACCTCTCCCCTTGCTACATCTGCACCCCTATTACCCACCGATTCTAGTCAAGCACATCATCAATACTCCACCCCTAAACCAGCCCCCCTCAGCCACCTCTTGGTTCAGCCCACTCTGTGTTATGACTTGCGCTTTCCCGAACTCTTTCGCGCCGGTCTCGATTTAGGCGCTCACATCATGACCATTCAAGCACATTGGCCCAATAGCAGGCAAAGTCACTGGGACACCCTTTTACCTGCGCGCGCCATTGAAAACCAGGCTATAGTAGCAGGTGTAAATGTCACCGGACAAATAGGTACACACACCTATAATGGAGGTTCTTCCATCTATACATCTAGCGGAGACTGTATTCTTCACATGGGCAAAGAAGAAGCCTGCGCTTTTACAGCACTCCCACATCATGCCTTAATTGAATGGCGCGCAAAATTTCCTGCACTTAAAGACCGCCACCCTCTTAACTTCTATACATCAAATACACCATGACTAATTTACCGCAAGAATGTGATTACCTTATCATTGGTGGCGGAATCCTGGGATTATGCTGCGCCCATCATTTGCGTACCCTTTACCCAGAAGCCCGCATTGTTCTTATCGAAAAGGAACCCGCACTAGCCAGTCACGCTAGCGGACGCAATTCTGGTGTCTTACATGCCGGATTTTACTACAGTGCTGATTCCTTAAAAGCAAAATTTACCAAGGAGGGTAATGCTGCCTGGACTCTTTATTGTCAAGAGCACAATTTACCCATTAACCGCTGTGGTAAAATTATTATCGCTACCCAGGAAGAGGAAGAGCCGGGCCTTGCGGAACTTAAACGGCGCGGAGACATCAATGGTATTTCTCTTGATTGGATAGACCCTGCGCAAGCGCGGGAACTGGAACCCTTGGCCCGTGTGCGCAACAGGGCCCTCTGGTCCCCGACCACATCCAGCGTAAACCCCTTGCAGGTATGTGCACACCTTGAACTATCTCTAATAAATAAAAGCGTATATATAGGCAAGGGTGTGCGCTACATCAGCCTTTTAAATCAAAAGGAAAAATTCAGTACAGTACATACATCAGCCGGAAAAATTTCTGCGGCCTTGGTGATCAATTGTGCCGGGCTTTATGCCGACAAAATTGCCCAGAATTTTGGGTATGGCAAGGACTACACACTTCTGCCCTTCAAGGGGATCTATTTAAAAACACCACAAGTCTATACAGGGTTGCGTCGGCACCTTTATCCTGTTCCCAATTTAAAAAACCCCTTTTTAGGAGTTCACTTTACCCTTACCGTTGAAGGAAAAGTGAAAATTGGGCCTACGGCCATCCCTGGTTTCTGGCGCGAACATTATGAGGGTTTAGATCGCTTTGATTGGAGAGAACTTCTGGAAATATTAAAACTCCAAAGCCACCTCTTTTTATTTAATAAGTGGGGTTTTAGATCCCTGGCATTAGAGGAATTTAAAAAGTACAAGCAGTCGCACTTACTGAATTTAGCGCGAAAAATGGTTCATGAACTTGAAGTTTCACGGTTTACCGAAAAAGCACCGCCTGGTATTCGAGCACAACTTTTACAAAAGTCAACGGGCAAACTGGTTCAGGATTTTGTGATTGAGGGTGATACACGGTCCCTGCATATACTGAACGCAGTGAGCCCGGCATTTACCTGTGCCCTACCCTTTACCCACTGGGCACTTACCAGCCAAATGAACCAAAAAAGCCCAGAGACAAACTAAAATTTGTATTAATGTCTCGATCTTTTTGCAAAATTCCATCAGCAATACTGAGGTCCTGAGCCAAGACACCTAAATATCCTCCCGCTCTAAAGGCCTTTTTTTCATAAAATCGCCAACGGATATCTGAAGAGGCGACAAAGGAATTGGCTTGGCTAAGATCAGGGTAACCGGCAGCACCCACAAGAAAAGAAAGCTGGACAGCTTTTGGGGCAAGGGTCCCCAGGCTAAAGGTGGGCCCAACTAAAAAAAGAAAATTTTCAAAATAAGAAAACGGCAATTCAGTATAGAGGTATTTAATAGAGTTGTAGGCCCATCCCACACGAGCTTCAAAGCCTGCTCCCCACTCTTGACGCATGGCGCTCCAGTTGTAGTATGCATATCCATAAGCACTTGATTGCAATAGATCTTGACCTTCCTGATTGTTTCTTGGCATAAAGGAAAATGCACCAAGGGTACCTAATTCCTGAGTACTATAAGAATTGGGATCGCCATACAGCGCATCGAGTGCCATTTTAGTGCCCACAAATAAAGCCCCAACAACAACTACAACCCCTGCCACTACAAAGAGAACAGCAGCCAAGTCTTCAATTTCCCCTCCTTTATCCGATGAGTTACCTGATTCTTTTTCTTTGCTTGTATTGGTTTTTTCTGCTACAGCTTGAGTGGAACGCGGTGGAGATGTCCGTGCTCTCCTATGCTCTGCGCTTTCAATCGCCAAATTGAGGATATAACCTCCAACAGTAGGGCCCGATGCTTTTTCTTCTTCAGATTCACTATCAGGTACGGATCCAGATTTGATTTGCAGGCCTTCTTTTTGTTGCGCAGTGGAGCCCTGACCAGAAGACATGTTTTTATTTACAGTTTCAGAATTATTACTCTCTGCCTTTTGCAGGCTATCCTTTTTTAAAGATTCCTGGAGAGCATAATTTATGGAATCAAGCAAAAATTGGCGCACGGAATCGCGCACCTTTTGATCTGGTGTGAAAGCATGTATAGAAGATGAATCTGTTTTGAGGGAATCAGGCAGAGGAGTAATTATACGCATTTTACCAGAATCGGCAGCCAAAATGGAACCACTACCCCATACTAACAACATTACTAAAAAACTAAGCTTTAACGATTTTGTAATTAATTTAAGCTGCATGGTTAAGAGGGGAATTGTCACGATTTGATTTTCCTAGTCAATGAGTAAATGAGTTTTTGCGCTCGTTTGGCAAGTTTTAGACCCGAATCTGCTATCCCTTTTTAGCCAAATCTTAGCAGCCCAAAGGCAATTACTATTTAGACGCTCTAAGTAGAGAAAACCGCTCATTTTAATTTGTTAATTTTTGGGTAGGTTAATTTTCGCAGCCTGTTGAGTGTTTTCTTGAAAGCACAATCCACCCCTACCATTTACCCGTACTTTTATAAGATTACAGTTTTTCTCCCTAAAACAAAAACTCGATCTTCCACCACTAATCTTAAAGCACGCGAAAGCACTGTTTTTTCAACATCCCGGCCGGCTCTTACCAACTCATGTGGATTCATGGTGTGATCTATATTAACCACATCTTGACAGATTATTGGCCCTTCATCCAAGTCGTGTGTAACATAGTGTGCAGTTGCGCCAATAATTTTTACCCCACGATCGTACGCTTGCATGTAAGGCCGGGCCCCTACAAAGGCAGGTAAAAAGGAGTGGTGTATATTTACTATGCGGTTTGAATAATCATTTACAAATTGGGGAGACAAGATGCGCATATATTTGGCCAGCACCATATAATCAAAAGAAAATTTTGCACATGCTTCGTTAAGCCGGGCCTCGTGTTCTTCTCTGCTTAAGCCTTCATGGGGCATATAGACAAAAGGTAGATTGTGTTTTTTTACATATTCTTCAAGCATAGGGTGATTGCTTATCACTCCTTGTATATCAACTGGCAAACCACCAAAACCAGCTTGAATAAGGATATCACCCAAACAGAAGGGTTCACGAGAAACTAGGATAAGCAGTTTTTTACGGCTTGGCGGAAATTGAAGTTGTGCATCTGGAGGTAAAACTGCTTTTAACTCCTCAAAAAGACCAGGTCGTATAAAATCACCCTCAAACTCTGTGCGCATAAAAAAGGTGCGCGTCGCATGATCTACATATTCTGAATTTGATACTATGTTCAAACCTCTGTAAAACAAAACCCCCGTTACTTTGTGGATGATACCTGGGGCATCGCTACATTGTATGGTAAGAACCTGGCTTTTCACTTTAAACCGTTTTTAGGGTTGGGGCGCACTATCTGATTGTTAAACCTAATTTAATAATTTCTAGTTAAAGATCTTTTATGCTCTTTAATTTGGCTTTACTTACCCAGATACCTATTCCCTTTTATTATTTGTTAAACAATTTTCATTTAAACAAGCACACTGGCATAGAGCCAGCGCAATTACAGCCCAAAATACACTCGCCCTAAAAACAAACACCTAGCCAAGAAATAAAAAGAGGAAGACTAAGCTCCCTCTTTTATTTCTAAATGTTTTTTAAAATAAAGGCAAGACAACCTTTGTTAGACCTTGAACTCCGTCCACTTTTTAGTGGATTGGGCACTCTTGACTACCGTTTCAATAAAGGCCATTCCACGCAGACCATCTTCCACACCCGGAAAGTCGAGAGCCAGGGCATCGGGTTTTTTACCCGCTTTTTTAGCACGGATAGTATCGGTAAAATTACGGTATACATTAGCCAGGGCCTCAAAGAAACCCTCTGGGTGGCCTGCCGGTAAACGGGTGCCACGAGCAGCGGCTGCGCTTACTTCTGGTATGTAGGGATTACCCCGACGCCATACTTCTTCGGGCTTGCCTATGGATTTTAGTCTGAGTTCGTTAGGATTTTCTTGGTGCCATTCAAGCGACTTTTTATCGCCATGTACCCAGATGGATAAGCCGTTTTCTTCACCAATTGATATTTGGCTGGCATAAAGTACACCTTTTGCACCCTTTTCAAACTGGAGGAGGACACTGCCGTCATCATCGAGAGGGCGTCCAGGAACAAAGGAAGTTAGATCGGCACAAAGATGAGTAATTTTTAATCCAGATACATATTCCGCAAGATTTTCTGCATGGGAACCGATATCGCCTACACATCCTGCTCCTCCCGCCTGTTTGGGGTCTAGCCGCCAGGATGCCTGTTGTTGACCTTGTTTTTCAATAGCAGTGGCCAACCAGCCCTGCGGATATATAGAAACAATTTTACGAATTTTACCCAGCTCACCTTTTTTAACCAGGTCTCGAGCCAACTTGACCATTGGGTAACCTGTATAGTTGTGATTGAGGCCAAATACCAAACCAGTTTTTTTAACAAGGGCCACAAGTTCTTTGGCTTCCTTGACACTAATGGTCATGGGTTTTTCGCACAGAACATTGATACCTGCTTTTAGAAAATCACGGGCAATCGGAAAATGCCAGTTATTGGGAGTAGTGATGACTACAAAATCCACTCGCTCTTGGGGACCTAAAGACAGCTCATTTTTGATCATGTCTGTATAGGTGTTGTAGACCCGTGAGGGGTTAAGCCCCAATTGATTACCCATGGCCTGGGATTTTTCAGGGTTGATATCAAAGGCTCCAGCTACCAGATCAACCAGACCGTCTAGCCCTGCCGCCTTGCGGTGCACCTCACCAATAAAGGCACCTGGGCCTCCGCCAATCATTCCCATCTTTAATTTTTTAAAGGACTCACTCATTTTTGCTCCCTGAGAGGTTGTTATTTGTAAAAATTTTTCAATTGAACATTCAATTCAATTCAATTCAATTGAAATCCATTCAAATCAACTCATTCCAAACCAAAAGACTCAATGCAATTAGAAAAAACACAATTCAATTCAATTTAAGACAATTCGATTCAAAAACAATTTAAACCCTAATTCAATTGAATATAAAATCAAGTTATTCCAATCCCAAAATTTTACGATTTGCCACTTCGTCACTTGCGCCGCCAGCAAAATCATCGAATGCTTTAGCTGGGGTAGTGATAAGGTGCGCTGCAATAAAAGGGGCTCCTTCTTGTGCACCTTGCTGAGAGTCTTTAAGGCAGCATTCCCACTCTAAGACAGCCCAAGAGTTGTAGCCATAATGAGTTAGCTTGCTGAAGATGGCTTTAAAATCGACTTGACCATCGCCCAAACTGCGGAAATGGCCTGGACGGTCTGCCCAGTTTTGATAACCTCCGTATACACCCGACTTCCCGTTGGGTCGGTATTCTGCATCTTTTACATGGAAGGCTTTGATATGTTGGTGATAGTTATCAATGTACTGCAAATAGTCGAGGCATTGTAAAACAAAATGCGAAGGATCGAAAAGAATATGTACATGGGGGTGATTTCCGGTTGCAGCTAAAAAGCGCTCAAAAGTAATACCATCATGCAAATCTTCACCGGGGTGAATTTCGTAAGCCAGATCGATACCATATTCTTTTGCGGCATTAAGTATGGGCTGCCAAAGGCGGGCTAATTCTTTAAAACCTTGTTCTACAAGTCCAGCAGGACGCTGGGGCCAGGGGTATACAGTGTGCCAGAGAAGCGCCCCTGAAAAGGTAGGGACAGTTTTTAATCCTAAATTTGCACTGGCCTTAATGACATTGATCATTTGTTGGGTGGCCCATGCTTGTCTTGCTTGGGGTTTTCCACGCACTTCGGGTGCGGCGAACACATCAAACATGGAATCGTAAGCTGGGTGACAAGCAACAAGCTGCCCCTGAAGGTGAGAGGCCAGCTCAGTTACAGCTAAGCCTTGAGTTTTTGCTTTTAATTCATCACAGTATGTTTTTGATGTGCTTGCAAGATCAATATCGATAAGGCGTTTATCCCAACTGGGTAATTGTACCCCCTTATAACCCAGCCCTTTGGCCCATTGGGTTATACTTTCCAGCGAATTGAAAGGAGCCTTGTCATCGGCAAATTGCGCTAAAAAAATTGCAGGTCCTTTGATTTGAGCCATGTGCATCCTTTGGTTAGGGGGAAAGTTTATTCCTATGATCTGGATCAAGGGGTTCCCTAATAATTGCCCTCGTGGCTCAATACTGCGCAGATTTCAGCTTATAAAACCGTATTTATTATATAAAATGCGGTTTTTGGAATTCTTGCGCCTTGCCTTGGTCCACGATCATCAATTTTTAGAGTTCTCTTAAATTAACAAAGCGCATGAGAGTCTTGCAGATATTCTTTTTAATTTCAGTTGGATTTAAATTCTCTCTATAGGATGTATCCTCTTTTATGCGACCAGTTCTAAAACGCCCTCTTTCGCTACCCCATCATCAAAAACACTCCCCTGGATCTGCCGGTTGCTTGTTGATCCGGTTGGTCCCGAAATGCTGGGATTTCAGTAACCGTGTCTTTTTCAGTTATGCTTGACTCCAGTTGGTTCCGAAATGCGGGGGTTTCAGTTCTAAAGTGCCCTCCTCCTTTTCACAAAATTCCCAGGAGATTAGTAATTTTAAATTCGTAGGAAACTCTCACCTCCATGACAATTCTTCATCCGCCCTGTTTTCCCTTACCCCTTGGTCTTGTAGGGTTTGGCGTTGAGGGTTTGTCCACCCTTGAATACTTACTTTCCTGGGGTATCCCACGGCGGGATCTATATATTTTTGACCAAAAGTGTCCTGATTCCTATGCTGACCTTTACAAGGGAAATTTTTTAGATAACCCAGAACTTTTTAAGTGCCGCACCTTAATACGCAGCCCGGGCATACGGCCACAAAACAAGCCCTTTCCCCAATTTTTGGAGCAAGGAGGGCTGTTGACCTCCCAAACCGAAATCTTTCTCTCTACCTATCCCAAAGAATTAATTATTGGTGTCACCGGAACTCTAGGTAAGGGAAGTTGTTGTTCCCTCATACATCACCTTCTCACATCCAGCCAAGTCCCTGCCCTTTTGGCTGGAAATTTTGGCATACCTTTTTTAGATCTGCCGTACTACTCAAATCCTAACCACCAGAATGTACCAGGTCTTCAGAACAGTGACCCTCACCCCCCAAACCCGGTGGCTGCAACACTCCCCTATGTTATTGCCGAATTATCAAGTTTCCAACTGGTTGGGGTGAAAGAATCCCCCGGTCGGGCAGTTATACTGCAAACAACCAGTGAACACCTGGACTGGCACGCTGATACTCAAGAATACCGGATGTCAAAAGCAAACCTTGTGCGGTCTATGGGCCCTAACGACCTACTTGTATACTATACAGGCAGTGAGGGCTCAAATGAAATAGCCCAACTTTGCAGAGCTCACAAAAGATCATTTGGCCCTACGGGCACCTTACACATAGAAGGCTCTCAATTAACAGGCCCTGGCCTATCTATACAGAGCAAGGATATCCCTGGCTTAAAGGGTGATTTTCAATTACAAAATCTAGCTGCGGCCCTCCTCATTGCCCTCGACCTGGGTGTTAAACAGGATACTTTATTATCCTGCCTTCCTCTCTATAAAGGATTAGAACACCGTTTCGAATATATAGACCAAAACAACCTCTATACATTTTACAACGATAGTTATGCTACACGCCCGGAAGCCACCCTGGGAGTCCTAGAAACCTTAAAAACAGAACCTCTGGGCCTGATCCTGGGCGGGTCTGATAAGGGTGCTGATTTTACCAGCCTCTGTGTTACCCTTATGAACCGCTCTCTACCCACTGTAGTTGCCCTGATTGGCCATACCAGCATAAGATTAGCTCAACAGCTGCGGGAGCAAGCCCACATGTCTGGCTTTGACACTCTTGATCCTGCAAATTTTTCCCAGCTTTCATATTCACAAAAGAATTCAATGCAACTGGCCTCAGACCTTTCCAGTCACAACAACACTCACCTTTTGTCAGCACTAGAAATTTTGGGCCCTACCCATACATCCGCATTTGAAATCCAAAATAACGGAAAGCCTCCTTTTTTGATATTAACCTGCCCCCATTTGCCCCAAGCCTTGGTGAGTATCCTACAACACCTACAAAAAGGGACTGTAGTCCTTTCGCCGGCCTGTGCATCTTTTGGCCTTTTTCTCAATTACAAGGAAAGAGGAAAGCAATTCAAGAAACTTGTCCACAAAATACTCACACTTAACTGATACTTCTGTTCTAGCTACACCCACTTACCGAACATGTACAAAATAAAACTCAATGCTTGGGAAAAATGGCTTCAGGAGGAAATCTTGGTTCACCTGCCTATGTATGCCAAGGTTTCCATCAATTCTTTTCTCGGGTTCCGCCACAATCAGGTACCTGTACGCGCTGCTGCACTCACCTATACTACACTTTTAGCCTTGGTCCCTTTTCTGGTAATTTTAACTGCAATTGCCGGTTGGTTAGGTTACCTCAATTTGGTTTTGGAGTTTCTCCCCGACCTTAACCAAACCCTGGGCGCGAAACTTCCAGTTGATCAGATTGTGGCAATTATCGACCAGGCCCAAAGGGTAGAGCTAAAGAATATGGGAGCCTTAGGCAGTATAGGTTTATTTTTATCCTTTGTTCTGGCTATGAGCAACCTTGAAAAAGCCATGAATATTATTTGGAATGTGGAAAAAAATCGCAATATTTTTAAAAGAATTGGCCTATACATACCCTTCCTTTTTTTTCTCTGCCTTTTCCTGTTACTGTTTTCTTGGATGCTTGTGAAAGTAAAGCATTATTTGCACACTTTGTTTGAAGGCAATCTTATACATAGACTAGAACAAGGGGTCCAACTGGGCACCTTGTTTTTAATTATGGCTGGACTCACATGGCTTTTTTATGTGGTTCTGTATAACTTAGTTCCCAACACAAAGGTCAGGTGGGATTCTTGTCTTCTGGGCGCGAGTGTAACCACTCCCATTCTCTATGGTCTTGGATACCTTGTGGGTCTGTTTGGGTCTTATCTATTTAACAGTTATTCTGCTGTCTATGGATCTTTAGCTATTTTTCCTCTTTTCATGTTGGTTCTTTACATCAGTTGGGTTGTGGTCCTGTATGGTGCAGTATTAACTCAAGTACATCAAGAAGCAAAAGTACTCAAAACACAAGCTTCCCTCCCAACCACATCACCCCTAGATCACGACTCCACCTTATTTTCAACTTAAACCCCTGACCACTCAGTAAACCCTTCTCAATTTCATGAATCGAACGATTTCTACAAAGTCCCTAATTCTACTTCACCCCGTCGCTGTACCCTTCCCTAATTCCTCTATCTCCCACCCCATCAAACCCGCGCCACTACATGAACCAGATTCTTCACACCCAGTCCTGTCCACCTGAGTGGCCCCCACGCTCCCTTTTAGTCTGGCTCGTTCTCTGTGCCTTAATGATCCTCTTTATTGTAGGTGTTGGAGGCACTACACGCCTTACCCAGTCTGGTTTATCGATTACTGAATGGAAACCTATTAGCGGTACACTTCCCCCTCTCAATGAAAAAGCCTGGGAAGAGGCTTTTAACCTATACAAACAAACACCTGAGTACCAGCTTAAACATTTCTATATGAACCTGGAGCAGTATAAGGGGATTTTTTTCTGGGAATACTTTCATCGATTACTTGCCCGCAGTATGGGCCTCTTATTTGCGCTGCCCTTAGCCTTCTTTTGGTGGCGTGGGGTGCTACCCAGCTGGTTAAAAAAACGGGGCCTGATCATCCTGGGACTGGGAGGCCTGCAGGGGCTCATGGGTTGGATTATGGTAGCCAGTGGTCTGATCCGACACCCCTTTGTATCACATATCAAGCTTTCCCTGCACCTTCTTCTTGCTCTTACCGTTTATAGCTTTATCCTTTGGACATTTTTTGAATTGCTCAGCCTCTATACAAAGCCCGTTAGTATAGACCCATCCTCAAATAAAACTGAGCCTAACACTTTAGTTCCATCACCCCCCCCCTGCAAACCCAAACAATTCTGGGTCCTTTTTACCTTTAACGCCCTTGTCGTGCTGCAAATTGCGGCTGGCGGCCTAGTTGCTGGCCTGCGGGCAGGAAAATCATACAACACTTTCCCGACCATGAATGGCCTTTGGATACCCGAGAATTTATATACCCTTTCACCCTGGATAAGTAATTTTTTTGACAACGGAACTACCGTACAATTCAACCACAGGGTACTGGGCTGGATACTTTTAATCGCTTCTTTCAAACTACCCTGGTTATTAAAAAACACTAGCAAATCTCTTTACCGATTGAGTTATATAATACCCGCCCTCACTACTGTTCAGTTTATTTTAGGTGTAGCCACGCTACTATTCAAAGTACCCGTAACCTTAGGGGTTGCACACCAGGTAACTGCCTTTATACTTTTTACCTGTAGCCTCTTTCTTTTATACAAGTGTAAAGCATAAAACATGTTTTTAAGTCTTCTACTTTTTCCATAATATTCTTTTACCTATCACATCCAAAACAAGCACCTTAATTCCTTACACACCCCTTAACCCAAAGACCCGATAAATAGGTATATATATGCACAAACAATTGCCTCAATTTGATTTTGCCGCCAACAAGCCCGTCTTGCGTTCCATCTTATCGAGGCGTGACTGCCGCCAATGGCTGCCACAGGAGGTAAATCCAGAAGACATTCGTCAAATTCTTTATGCTGCTACCTGGGCACCAAATCACAAAATGACAGAGCCTTGGAAGTTTAATGTTATACTTCCAGCAGCCCGGAGTAAATTTCTGAGCATTCTTGCCCAAGGCCTTATCCAAACTGCTGCAAACGATAACCAAAAAGAAGATTTAATCAAAAAAGCTACTCAGTTGACCACTGAGTTTTCGCAAGTTCCCGCCTTTATTGCCATTGCCTGTATACGCGACTCGGACCCTGTAATTGAGCGTGAAAATCTTTTGACAGTCGGATGTGCCTGCCAAAACTTTCTTTTAGCTGCCGAAGAATTGGGCCTATCAGCACATTGGGGTTCCGGCCTTGCTTCCAAAACCCCAGCCCTTTTAGAGTGGCTGGGCTGGGACAATCAATGTATACCTGTTGGACTTTTCCAGGTAGGTTATGCAAGTACCAAACCTCAAACCCGACGCAGCCCTCTTGAGGATTTTGTGCGCTGGCACTAGAAAAAACTAATCCTGTGGGGTCAGGCCCCTCAACACCTTGAATTACGATATTTTTTTAGGCACTAGAAAACCTGATCCTGAGGGGTCAGGCCCCTCAACACCTTGAATTACGATATTTTTTTAGGCACTAGAAAACCTGATCCTGAGGGGTCAGGCCCCTGAGCACAAAAACCAGTATGTATGACCACAGCTGCAAAGATTCTATTACAAAGACCATTGCACAGAGTTCTAAACTCTTGTCTTTACTAACTCAGATGTGCAATTTACTACCAGAAGCTAGGGCAATTTTTCTGCTTTTGCCTCCCCTAATTGCAACTGCTGGGCTAAAAGGCCTGAAAAATATTGCGTAGATTTTGAGTTCAGGTGGTTCCCATCAGTAGTCAACATCAAGGCGGAACTATCAATCCAATTGTAATAGGGAGTATGCGTCTCCTCTGCTATCGCAAGTATAAGTCTGTCAAAATTAGGAAAGTTTTCCTTTTCCAACGCCGCTAGGGTATCACTGGTAGGGAGCCTGACCAGAATTACTTTTCCCTTATTTTTCAGGGTGATGATCATTTTTTTGAGCCAGAATAATCGTTTTTCTGATAATCTATTTTCTTTCAGCCAGATTTTTTGATAAGCATATATCTTTCCCAAGGCCTGTTTTCTTATAGCCAAACTATCCTGTTCCCCCTTATGGATTTCTAGCCAACCATCTTTATGCAAGGTAAAGTCAGACTGAGGCCGTTGTGCATTCCAAAACAAGGTTCCAAGTGGCTTGTTATAATGAAACAACAAATACTCAAAATTTGGATTACTATTTGGAAAGTACATTTTGCTTACAAAAGACTCTTTTTCCCTAAAATTGTTTTCAGAGTCTGTAGAGTCGGATTTGTAATGATTGAGTGTCCATGGATCAATACATAAAATAAAAAGACCATTTTGAGTTTCAGGATCCAGTTTACGGAGAACGGCTTTAAGATACCAAGGCCCATATACTGCTTGATGCAGGGTAAACCCATAATTAAACAGGGGCCCTTCAAAACTCGAGGTCATAAGTTTGGAAAATTGAGATGGGTCTACACCCATAGCAGCTCTAGAGCCCCCCAGTATTATTGATCGCGGTGCCGGCCCCAGGAAACGACCATAATACTCATTAACCTGGCCTGTTCTGGTATACCAATACATATATCCAAACAAAAACCCAAAAAGGAGCGTAGTACCAATAAGAAAGTTTCTGATGAATATCTTCATATTAAAATTGAAAGTATATAAATGGTGGTGCCCGAAACTGTCCAAATAAAATTATAAGAATAAGAGTTATACCTAAAAGAATTTTGTCAAGCACCCGATAGCCAGTGGTAAGCGGGTTTTCCCAATTCTTTCCTACCCACTCAAAAAGAACAAAGGGAAGGAGAAAAACCAATCCAGAACGAAAGACTTGGGGAAGTTCAAAAAGGCTGGCCTGGAACAAATGCGCAAAATAGGAAAGTGCCTCTGACAGGCTGGTTGATCGAAAGAAAACCCAGGCCATTAAAACGAGGCTCAGAGTAAAAAGCATCTTTACCAAATCAAGTGCAGTGGGAAAAAAACCCATTACCTCCGGCATACTTTTTACTTGAGAATGTTTTTTGGGCAGACTAAATAATGGAAGTTTCAAATCTGAAGTGCAATTTTTCGATTATTGAAAAGCACTTCATATGGTGTTAAATATCATAGGGTGTACCTGATACCATGGAAGCTAAATAAATCATTTTAATTTTTACCATTTATGCACAACATTCTATACATCATGGTAAGACCACCCATTAAACTCCTTTAAAGGATTATTAATCCACTTTTCTTGCAAAACTTTTCCAAATTCTGAAATGGACTCGGCAACCGACTCTTCAATGAAATTTTAAATTAAAGCACTCTAAATTTTAATTCAAGACAATACTCGGGTGCAAGCAAATTACACTTTTTTCGTACACCCCTAAAAAGGTTCCAGCACAACCTACAAGAAGTAAAAAAATGGTTTTACAATGAAAGTTGCCTTGTACATTCTGCTAGCCTTTGGTAGACATCTAGCTTGCTTCAGAGGAATTGGCCAATTTTGCAATCATTCCTTTAAATAGGTAACCATGTAATGGCAACACACTGTACCAATAAAGTCTTCCGGCCCATCCCCTGGGTCGAAAAGTGGCTGTTTGTGTTAGAGTTGTTTTTGTGATACGAAATTCGAGCCAGGCCTCACCAGGTAATTTCATTTCAGCAAATAAAATCAGCCTCTTTTCTTCCTTATTAGCATAAAGAACGCGCCAGAAATCTAAGGTATCGCCCTCTTCAAGTGTATCATTATGCGTTCTTCTCCGGTTTAACCCTACTCCCCCTATGAGTTTATCTAAGAAGCCTCTGAGTTCCCACAACCAATTTGCATGGTACCAGCCTGTACTGCCACCAATTTTCCATATCTTTTGTATACAAAGGTTGGGATTCTGGACCTCCTTGACCTGGACATCTTTATAACAGCCATATACAGGAACCTGAATTACCCTCATATTTTTCTGAACATGACTCCTCGGAAAATCTAGTACTGCTCCCTTTGTATAACTCCCCAGAATTTCAAATTTATCAAAGGCACTCTTTATGCATTCCCTGTAGGACAAGGTTTTTACCGGGACAATTTCTTGAATTTTCGTTTCTTTGGCAATCACTTCAACTTTCATGCTGTCTACCAGGGAACTGGCCAGTTGAAACGAGGTAGAAGTGATAAAATAAAGCCAGTACGAGGAAAGCCGGGGGGTCAAGACTGGCACGGTCCATATATATCTTTTAAGACCGCGTTCAGCGGCAAATTGCAGTAACATTTGCTGATAGGTCAGGATTTCGGTACCAGCAATATCAAAGCTTTTATGATAGGACTTCTCATGCCCCAATACACCTGTCAGGAATTCAATCACATCCATAATTCCTATAGGTTGACAGCGGGTCTTTAACCACCGGGGAACTATCATTAAGTGATTGTTGACGGGTTATAGACTTTATATTGCCAGGTTATTTGCTGCTATTGTCATTAAGCAGCTGACTCATTAGAAATTGGCCATAGGCCTGTCGAGCATCTTTGTCCATTCTTTTATCGAGCAGATTTCCTAAAACTTTCTCAAGCTGTCGCAAGCGGCTTTTTAAAGGCGGGTTTTTTCGACCATCCACCGTTTGTAAAAATTTAGCTGTGTAATGTATTAGTAAAATAAGCTCATCAGCGCTGAGCTCAGTAGGCCCCACCGAAGCCTTATGGTAAAGGGCATTCCACTGTGCTTCACCCTCCCGCGCCTCTGGCAAAAACAAACCCACAGCTGTTTTAAGAAGATGTATATCAAGTGGTGATTCTTGCATGCGCGCAGGGTCAACCCTTTAAATGAATTTTTATTTTTATGAGTTTCACAGAAGAGGGCTACTTAAAGTTTCTTGCAGCTGGTTTTGGCCAAACTTTCTTTTTCCATGCCGGCATAAACAAAAGTAACCTCAGAACTTAAAAATTTTATGATTCCATAAGCCTAGAGAGAAAATCAGCTACACTTTTCTTCCCACCAGCCTGATAGGCCCGTAAAACCGCAGATCCCAACACAGCCATATCTACCCTACCCCGTAGGTATTGTATGTGCTCTGGCCTTGCGATCCCAAAGCCCACACCAACAGGCACAGGTGAATTTTCGCGGAGTAGCGCAAGATATGAATCGATTTGAGGGCCAAACTCAGTATCTTTTCCAGTAACACCCAATCGGGCTACCGCATACATAAATCCCTGGGCAATTTCAGAAATTCGTTTAATTCTTGCGTGAGAATTGGTGGGGGCAACTAAGCTTATCAGAGATAAATCTCTTTGCATACAAAGTTGAAGCAGATTTTCACCTTCTTCAATGAGTGGCAGATCGGGAAGAATCAGACCAGAGCCACCATTTTGCACAACTAGGTCAGCAAATTTCTCCTCACCCCTTTTAAAGACCGTGTTGTAATATCCCATCATGACAATTTTAAAAGGGAAGGCTTGGGATGCCCTATACATAAGATCAAAACACTGGTCTACCTGGGTACCTGATAGGAGACTTTGTTGATTGGCCTCAAGAAATAAGGTCCCATCTGCGATAGGTTCCGTAAAGGGAAATTGCAACTCAACAACACTTGCCCCTGCTTGATTAAGAGCTTCAAGAATTTCCCAATTAGCCTCAAAAGACGGGTAGCCGCACACCACATGACCCATTAAGGCTATACCTGACTTTTGGGTGGCCAATCTAATAGCTTGTTCCAATTTGTTGGTATAGAGAGGTCCGGTGGATTGATTTAAATCTGTAGACTCTGATTTCATTGGTGTGAATATGGTCTTGGTCATTTTTTTACCTCTAGAGCTGTAACCTTACTTTTTAAAAAAGCATCCCATTTAGGGTCCCCTAGGGCTTCGGCAACCGTGAAAATATCTTTGTCACCTCGACCACTCTGATTGATCAATATGAGAGAGTTTTGATCCATTTGGGGCGCTTCTTTGATAGCCTGAACAAAAGCATGTGTGCTTTCGAGTGCAGGAACTATTCCTTCTTTGCGTAGAACAAGTCGTAAAGCCTCCACCACTTCTGTATCGGTAGCAGCCTCATAGCGCACACGCCCTGTATCTGCTAGGTGAGCCAGTATAGGTGAGACTCCAATGTAATCAAGTCCGGCAGCACAGGAATGGGTTTCTTCCATTTGCCCATCAGGGTTGTGTAAAAATCGGGTTTTATAGCCATGTGCCACTCCATCCGACGCGAAGGTACCCTCCGCAAGGCGCACTGCATGTAAATGTGAAGATATTCCCTTGCCTCCAGCTTCAACGCCCACTAGTTCTACCTGATCGTCATTGAAAAAACCCTGAAAAATTCCCATAGCGTTGCTACCCCCACCAACACAGGCATAGACGCGATCGGGAAGGCGGCCTGTCGCTTTGAGAATTTGTGCTCGTGCTTCTGCCCCAATGACAGATTGAAAAAAAGATACCATTTGTGGAAAGGGATGTGGTCCACATGCTGTTCCCAGTACATAGTGAGTATCAGCCATGCTGTAGGCCCAATCACGCATGGCTTCACTTATAGCATCCTTGAGGGTCTGTTGACCAGAGGTGACCGACACCACCTGCGCCCCCATCTGTTCCATCCAGAAAACATTGGGTCGTTGTCTGGCCACATCCACTGCACCCATGTATATGGTGCACTCAAGCCCCATGCGTGCAGCCATTGTGGCAGTGGCAACCCCGTGTTGCCCAGCGCCGGTTTCAGCAATCACCCTTTTTTTACCCATCCGCTTAACTAGAAGCCCTTGTCCCAATACATTATTTGCTTTATGAGCTCCCGTATGATTCAGGTCTTCGCGTTTGACATATATGCGTGCACCTCCCAAATGTGCGCTCAGGTTGGGCAAAAAAGTGACAGGAGTAGGGCGGCCACAATATTCAGCCAGGAGATTTATGTATTCATTCCAGAACTGTTTGTCGTGCTGAATGGATTCAAAAGCTTCTGTAAGTTCCTGCAAGGTAGATTGCAGAATTTCGGGAACAAAACAGCCCCCATATTTACCATAATAACCCGCCTTCTCAAAGGCAAATAAATCTTTCATAACTTCTCCAATTCTTTACTCTCATCTATACCGATACAACATTGGTGTTTTTTGACCCCTCTAATTGCGCTATTTTTTTTAACTGGGACCAATTGTAACCCTTACTTATGTAAGGCTAACACAGACAACTTGTTTAGATCAGTATACATCCTTAAGATAGCGTTTTTCTTTTTTCATGACTTTAAAATATTCTAGAGCAGCCTCGGCACTCAACTGACCACATTCTTGGGCAATAAGTAATAGTGTAGCATCCACATCTTTGGCCATACGACGGGCATCACCACACATATAAAAATATGCCCCTTCATTAAGCCATTTCCATATTTCTTGTCGTTCTTCCCAAATACGGTGCTGTACATAGATTTTTTCTTCTTGATCACGGGAAAAGGCCGTATTGAGGCGGGTTAAAAGCCCTGTTTTTTGCCAATGGAGTAATTCGTCTTCGTATAAAAAATCAAAGGTACGCCTTTGTTCTCCAAAGAAAAGCCAGTTTTTACCCAAAGCACCCAGGGCTTCCCGTTCTTGCAAGAAGGACCGAAAAGGGGCTATACCAGTTCCTGGGCCCACCATAATGATCGGTACATCTCCTGATTCGGGTAGATGAAAATGCTTGGCTTCATGTACAAATAGAGGAAGACGCTCCTCGGTGCCACTGCGCCATGATAAATGTGTAGAGGCCACTCCCATACGAATTCGGTTTTTATGTTCGGTGGTTTCGACTGTGACCGTTAAGTGTAAGCGATCTGGATGAGCCAGTAATGAACTAGATATACTGTACAAGCGGGGAGTGAGACGCCCCAGAACATTCACAAGTTCCTGCGCATTCAATTTGGTAAAGGGCAATTGCTCGAGCACATCGAGCACATCCATGTGTTCTTCGCGCCAATGATCTTTATTGTCAAGATGCGACCAGTTTTCTAGTCTAGACTGATCGCGTGGGTGCGTGGCATTTTTTTGTAAAGCCGGTAAAAGCCGAGGTGTAACTTTTTGTAAATCACAGCGGTTAGCTAAAAAGTTTTTTAAAAGCCAGGGCGTACCATTTTCATCTAGCACAGTATCGTTTGCTTCGAGGCCGTTTATGGTTATGAGTTTGTCGACCAGAACAGGTTCGTTACTCGGCCAAACTCCCAATGAATCTCCTGGCTCAAAGGGTAAGGCCTTCGAATCAATCGCAAATTCGAGGTGGCGAGTGTCTTTGGCCGAGCCGAAACGAGTCAATTTGCGGTTAAGAACAATTTGGGCCAAGAAGGGGTGATTGCGGTCGTATTGGGGGTTTACCATAAAATTTTATCCTAAACACAAAACTAAAAAAAGAGCTGTCACTCTGCCTGCATATTCGAGCTATATTTGTTTAATGCAGGAAAATCTGCCACCTTCACTCTCAAACGAGCCTCTGGTTCTTTGTCTAGAAAGAGCGCAAGCGCCCTTTCACAACAATCTTTCTGGTTTGGGATATAAAATCCTATCCGAGTCCGACCCTAAAAAAGCTCTCCAAAAATTAAAAAACCAATCCATTGCGCTGCTTTTTTTAGACCCTGGGGTGGGGGGAGATTCCTGCCTAGAATTGCTCAATCAGCTGCGCCACACCTCACCGGAAACCCTACGAATTCTAGTCAATTGCACTCTGACCATCGACAAACTTTCTGAGGCGATCAATATGGGTAAAATCTGGAATTGCCTCAAAACCCCTTGGAACCCAGAAGATATCGAAATTCTCGTTAATGAAGGTCTATCCGAATGGAATAAACGCCAAAGCGGTAACACGAGCCCACTTATCCGTGGCGACCTGCACTTGCAAATCATGTCCAGTATTACCAATCTCTTTAATGAATCGCTGGATTTAAGTACCGCTCTCAGTAAAACCGTTGAGATTATTGCCCATCAGCTCCATCACGATGTTGTATCCATATATATATGGGATGAAACAAAAGAAAAGCTGGTTATGACAGTAACTCGTGGCCTGCGCCTCGATCCTGTTAACCCCGTTATGTTGGGTGCACATGAAGGTATGACTGGGTTGGTTTTTTCAACGCGCACTTCACTCATTGCCACCCCCGCTTCACGCCATCCCAATTACAAATACATACCTGAGCTGGGCGAAGACCGTTTTGCAAGCTTTATAGCTGCCCCAATTTTATTGGGCAACAGGGCCTTGGGGGTTCTGGTCGGCCAAAGCCATGAAGAACAGCCCATTGCTTCAGCCGAAGAGATACTTTTTCAGTTTATCGCCTCCCGTCTTGCTGGAGTGATCGAGCTTGCGGGTAAGGTAGGGCCAAAAACATCCGGAAGCGATACCAAACATGCTGGCCAAATTTTACAAGGTCGGGGGGTGGGTCAAGGTTTTGCCGCAGGCCCAGTTTACTTCCTACGCCCCCCCCAAAAAAATAGCCTAAGCAAGCAGTTTTCCACTGAAGAGCGCGAGCTCCAACGACTTATACAGGCTTTTACTGCAGTTATTGGAAGCTACCGCCTGCTTATAGAAGACTGGGAAAGCAAAGCTGCACTGCCAACCAGCGAACTCGAAATCTTTAAAGCCCACCTACTTATTTTGCAAGACCGCTCCTTGTTAAAACAAGCTCAGCGCCGCATCCTCGAAAGTCACCTTCCTGCACCCCTGGCCATTCATGAAACCTTTTCCAGCTTTATACATCTCTTTGAAAATCACCGCGACCCTTACTTTAAAGAAAGGGCACAGGATTTTCGAGGCCTTGAACAAAAACTTCTCGATGAACTCGAAGAAAACCCTAACTTCAAAACCCGCGAAGATGAATTCCCCGAACATGCAGTAGTGATCGCCCACGAAATCACCCCTTCACAGGTTCCCATCCTTTATCAGAAAAAAGTTAAAGCCATCATCACCGAAATGGGAGGTGTAACCTCACATACTGCTATCCTCTCAAAGTCCTTAGGAATACCGGCAGTTCTAGGTGTCGATAATGTTTGTTCCCAAATAACAGGTCTAGAACATGTTCTTGTTGATGGACGAACCGGACTTGTATTCATCAATCCCGATCAAATCCTCCTTGATGAATACCAAAAACAAGCCCATAAAGAAGCAGGCTATAAAAGCTTTTTTAATGATTATGGGCCGCAAACACACATTCCAACGGGAGTGGCCATAGATGCTAACATCGGCTTTCCCGGAGATATAGAAAGGGCTGTAGAAAAAGGTCTTGATCGCGTCGGACTCTACCGCACCGAATTCACCTTTATGCAATTTCCCCGCTGGCCCACTTTGTTAGAGCAATTCTGGATTTATGAAAAAGCAGCGCAGAACTTTTCAGGGCCTATACATATTCGCACTCTTGACATTGGCGCCGACAAACATCTTCCCTATTTTGCCTTTCCCCATGAAGAGAATCCCCTGCTTGGACTGCGCAGCATTCGTTTTTCACTCGAAAATCTCGATCTTTTCCGCGATCAATTGCGAGCCATCCTCATGGGGGTGCGCAAGGGTTATAAGTTCCGCATTCTTTTACCCATGGTCACCCATGTATGGGAAATAGAATCAGTTAAAGAACTCATCCTGCAACTGGGTTCCGAAATGGATTTGAGTCCGGATCAACTCCCCCCCTTGGGAATGATGGCCGAGGTACCTGCCATTTTACAACAGCTTGATGATGTCAGGCCCTATATATCATTTGTCTCGGTCGGAACAAATGATCTTACCCAGTATATGTTGGCAGTTGACCGCAACTCCCATGTCGTAGGCCACCTCTACTCCTCTTTTCACCCTTCCATAATTCGTATTTTGTATCAGATTGTAAAAAAAGCGAACGATCTCAACCTTGAGGTTTCGGTTTGTGGTGAAATGGCAGGTAGCCCTCTAGGAGCCCTTGCCCTGGCCTCTTTGGGATGTACACGCATAAGTATAACACCTTCTTCGGCTCCAGTTGTGCGGTATTTATTATCACAACTCAGTATAGAAAGAGCCGCAAGCATCAAGCTTGAGTTGCTGACTCTTAAACATGAACGAGAAATTGTAAACTTTCTCAATCAGCAGCTCCAAGAAATTGACCAACGGCTACTTGATCTGAATACCTAATTAGGGTTTTCTGAACAAGGGAAATCCCCAATATTAATAGGGGTAAGAGTGGATTTTCCCTTGTACCCAGTCCAAGGTTTTTTTCTTCAAAAAAACAGGATGATTAATAAAACTTTGGACTTGTGTTCAGCACACTAGCGGGGGGACGGTATTTGCGAGGGAAACGAAATGTGCCTGAAGGTAAGTGAAGGCACTCGTAAACGAGCAAATAGGAGGGGGGACGCAGTACCTCCCCTCCTCCTTCATGTAATGAATTAGGGTCTGCGGCTAAAACTCAAGTTATTCAGCAGACCCTAATTAGACTTTTACCTCTCCCTTATCGAGTTGCGGGGGGTGTTGTCCAATTAACACAAGCAACTCGTTGTTTATGAATTCTTCAACTTGTTGTGGTGCCCTGCCAATATACAGATGAGGGTCTAGTAGGGCTTTTAACTCAACTGAGCTAAGACCAAAGCGCTTATCAGCCGCCATGAGTTCGAGAAGGTTATTATCGAGACCTTCTTCTTTAACTCGTTTTCCTGCAGTCATGGAGTGTTCCCGGATAGCCTCGTGCAGGTCTTGTCGGTTGCCTCCTTTTTTAACCCCTTCCATCATTATGTTTTCTGTCGCCATAAAGGGGAGTTCGCTAGCTATGCGTTTTTCGATCATGCGCGGATAAACTACCAAGCCATCTGCAATATTGGCAGTTAAAATAAGCATAGCATCAACTGCCAAAAAGGCCTGAGGAAGGGCCAATCGTTTATTGGCAGAATCATCTAAAGTTCTTTCGAACCATTGCGTAGAGGCAGTAAAACTGACAGAGGAAACCAAGCTTTCCACAAAACGAGCTAAAGATCCTACTCTTTCACTACGCATAGGATTTCTTTTATAAGCCATAGCCGATGAACCGATTTGTGATTTTTCAAAGGGCTCTTCAATTTCTTTAAGGTTTTGCAAAAGTCGGAGGTCTGTTGAAAATTTGCTGAGACTTTGTGCTAGGGAAGAAAGGACATTCATAACACGGACATCAATTTTCCGTGTATAGGTTTGCCCAGTGATGGTGAGGAGTTTTTTGAAGCCCATTTTTTCAGTCACTTTTTGATCAAGTGCAACCACTTTACTTGAATCACCTTCAAAAAGGGATAAAAAACTAGCTTGGGTTCCGGTTGTACCCTTTACACCCCGAAAGGGTAAAGTTTCGAGTACCCAATCAAGTTCCTGCAAATCTAGGGCTAATTCTTGTAGCCATAGGCAAGTCCGCTTCCCGACTGTAGTAAGTTGGGCAGGTTGATAGTGAGTAAAACCTAAAGTAGGACGGCTTTTATGCTCCAATGCAAAGTCCTTTAGACGGTGCATGGCTAGGCATAGACGATTTCTAATTAAAGTGAGAGCATCCCTGAACTGAATAAGTTCGGCATTATCGGCTACATAACAGCTAGTCGCACCCAAATGGATAATGCCTGCAGCCTGAGGACAACAAACACCGTAAGTATAGACATGGGCCATGACATCGTGGCGGACCTCTTTTTCGCGGCGGGCGGCTAGAGCAAAATCAATATCGGCTTCGTGTTCCTTTAATTCAGCAATTTGCTCAGGGCTGATGGGTAAGCCTAATTCGGCTTCGGCTTCGGCAAGTGCTATCCAAAGTTTTCGCCAAGTTTGGTGTTTGGTTTGAGGAGAAAAAATAAAACTCATCTCACGGGAGGCATAACGCTCAAGGAGTGGATTGTCGTATTGCTGGTATTTTTGTGAAGATTCGGTCATGGTTCAAACTTAACAAAGACTCGCCAAAATTAAACTATCTTGGCGCAAAGGTATTGCTTTTCCAAAATTCTGAAAGGTTTTATGCCCCAGTTTCTTTCCATAATTTCCTTTCTCAAAAAAGTTTTTTTTCCGCAGGGCCGGAAAAATAAAGTGCGTTTAAACGCTTCGGGTAAGCTGATATTTTTATCCATACTCATTGGAATAATTGGGGGACTAGGCGCCGCGCTTTTTTATTCCGGACTCTCCTGGACCGAAAATTTAGTTCTCAACAATATCGCTGGTTTTCGTGAAGGTCACGGACAATCCGATCTTGGGGGTAAAATTCCCCTCTATTTTTTCTTTCTCGTTCCCGCACTGGGTGGTCTAATAGCCGGCTTTATCACTTATACCTGGGCCCCTGAAACTGCAGGTCAGGGCACTGACTCCATGATTGCTTCTTTTCACAGAACAAAGGGGCAAATACGCACCCGAGTCCCTTTTTTAAAAGCTCTGACTTCAATTATCACTATAGGAAGCGGTGGTAGTGCCGGATATGAAGGGCCTACTGCTCAAATTGGTTCTGGCCTAGGTTCTATAGTCGCCCAACTCTTCAAAGTTCCCGAAAAAATGTCAAAACTTCTTTTATTGGCAGGAACAGCAGCCGGATTAGGCGCCATTTTTAGAGCTCCTTTGGGTGGAGCACTTTCTGCGGTTGAAATGATTTACAAGGAAGATTTTGAATCGGATGGTTTTCTTCCCTGTATTCTCGCCAGCGTGGTTGCCTTTGCTATCTTCAGCTTGATACATCCAGACGCTGGAGCCATCTTTTCTATTCCTGCTATTCCTCGGCCCGGTATGGTGGAGTTAGTTTTTTTTGCTGGCCTAGGCATAGCTTGCGCCCCCCTCTCTCGACTTTTTGTAGCAATTTTCTTTACAATGGCTCGAAAATTTGGGCGTTTAAACATTCCACGGCCCCTCAAACCTGCTCTAGGTGGGCTTGGGGTAGGACTCCTGTCCTTTCTTTGTCCACAAATAGTAGGTGGCGGCTGGTGGGCCCTTGAAGATGCTATGAATGGCCATTTTACCTGGACTATTTTAGTCAGTATTCTTCTCTTCAAAATGCTTGCCACTTCTTTGACTGTCGGTTCAGGAGGTTCGGGTGGATTATTTGGTCCTTCCTTGTTTATTGGTGGTTTTATAGGAGCCGCTTATGGATTTGGAATGGAGCTACTTTTCCCTCAATACATCAGTCACCCCCAGGCCTATGTATTGGTTGGTATGGGCGCTTTTTTTGCCGGGGTGGCCAAAGCCCCTATTGCCTCAATGTTAATGGTATGCGAAGTTACAGGTCACTATAATTTATTGGCCCCGTTAATGATTTCTAGTGTACTACATGTGTTTCTTTCCCAAAATTGGGGTATATACAAAAACCAAAAACTCAATAAATTTGAAAGCCCTGTACACCGCGATGAGATGAATACCGATATACTCGAATCTGTCACTGTCCAATCTATCTTACCCCGCGGTCAAAAACCAGTTTCAATTCAGGTCAATCAAACTTTGGGAGAAATAGCTTACTTGCTCCAAGAAACAAGCCATGATGTTTTCCCTGTCCTGAGCGAAGACAATAAACTCATAGGTCTTGTCGGATTAAATGACTTGCGCAAATGTATCTTACAAAAGGAAGCTGCCAATTTAGTTATTGTGGAGGATCTGATGAGCCCCACACATGCCCTTACTCTAGACATGGATTTACATGAGGCAGCCTTATCTTTTCTAAGATCAGGCCATGCAGAGCTACCTGTCCAAGATGACCAGGGCAACCTAGTGGGCTTATTGCGATTGCGGGCTTTAGCCCACACTTATGACCAGCTCACTGGCTCATTTAAAAAAAAGATTTAGTTTACTCCAAGCATGAACTGGCCCCCAATAAATATCGCCCTTCTCGGTGGAACTCACGGGAACGAAAGAACCGGGATAATTGTCTTGCAGCAATTTATACATAACCCCGATTGGTTAAAAAGCTATTCAACGCTCTCCCTCATACCTGTGCTAGCCAACCCACGCGCTGCTGAGCGCAACAGTCGCTATATTGATTGCGACTTAAACCGCCAATTCACACAATCCTACCCCCCTCTCACCAACATAAGTACGGCTTTGGAAGAAGCGAGGCGCAGCGGCTCCTATGAGGTGGGCCGCGCCCTTGAAATACAAGAACAAATTGGGGCCTATACCCAGCCCATCTCCTTTTTAATTGACCTGCACAGCACTACCTCAAATATGGGGCTTTGCCTGATCATACCTCGCGAAACACCTCTGTCCATACATCTTTGTTCCCTGGTACTGGCCGAATTTCCCGATAGCTTTGTACTCTGTGAAAATGTATTGCCCAACGAGGATAATACAAGTACACATCTTGCTGAGGAGGGTCTGGTACTTGAAATTGGACCTGTACCTCAGGGTATGGCTCAACCCATTCCGGTCCAAATTTTACAAATTGCTGTGAGGCTTATTTTACAGGCCTTACACGAGCTTATCGAAGATCATCCCTCTACGGCACCCCCCTTTCCACCCACTCCTGAACTTTATAAAAACCGGGTAGTCTACCGCTGGGGAAGCTCTATTGATTACCCTCGGGATCACCTGGGTTTACCTCGAGCTATGATTCATCCTGATTTTATGGGCAAAGATGGTTTTCCACTTGAAGAAGGACAAGCCCTATTTCTAGATGCACAAGGCAACACCTTGCGGTTAGAGGCCTCCGATTTTATTCCTCAAGATCTTATTCTCGCCTTGAGAGCCTTACGCCAAAAAAATGAGTCTCTGGTTGCTTTTTTTATTGGTGAAGCTGCATATCTGGAAAAAGGCATAGCCTTTCAAGTGGGGTATGCACCTCTCTACCATAAAAGCCAAAAAACCTAATGCAAATAAAGATCCTGCTTTAAATAGGGTCTGCTGAACAACTTAAGTTTTAGTAGAAGACCCTATTTTTTTATCACGAATAGGAGGGGCGGATCTGCGTCCCCCCTCCTATTTGCGTCGAGTAGGCGGCCCCGTCACCAAGGCCACCTCTCACAGAACCGTACAAGTGCTGTTCACATACGGCTCTTC
>Ga0116204_1000167_pt1 | contig 33515 bp, 31 predicted proteins | sample LakKivwa52mmetaG_FD_94481 | JGI IMG/M metagenome (GOLD analysis project Ga0116204, IMG submission 94481) | Anoxic lake water microbial communities from Lake Kivu, Rwanda to study Microbial Dark Matter (Phase II) - Lake Kivu water 52m metaG | ecosystem: Environmental > Aquatic > Freshwater > Lake... | reverse complement strand
TCCTTGAAGGTAATACCTGCTTCAGCGAGCACGTATTTTACTGCATTTACCGGAAATGAAGAGTCTTGTTTTTTACGGGTAAAACGTTCCTCATGAGCAGCAGCAACGATTTCTCCATTCACAATTAAGGCAGCTGCACTATCGTGGTAAAATGCAGAAATGCCAAGAATAAATGATGACATGATGTTTAATTTAAAAAAGGGTGTAAATAAATGGTGCAATAGCTGAGCCTGTTGTAAGAACAATCAAAAGTCCGAACAACAACAACAAAATAATGAGCGGCATTAGCCAGAATTTTTTTCTTTTCTTTAAAAATGCCCAAAGGTCTCTTAAATATTCCATCTTATTTTAATTTTGGATTTTGGATTTCGGAATGCGGATTTATTGTGCCTGTTGAAAATTGCATATTGTCTGATATTTTAATAAGGAGTTTCAACATCTTCTTTTGTAAAGCATTTATCTCTGTGCAGCATCACCGATTCTGTGCTTTTTTTAAATTGTTTTAAACGAAGTGTATCTTTACCGGCAATTTTGCGAATAACAGCTACAGGTAGCACAACAATAATAAATATAATTGTCAGCAGGATTTTCGACATTATTGTTCCCAGAATATTTGCCATGCTGAACCAAAATACAGCAAAAGGATACATTATCATAGGTGCAAGCATAATCAGAATCAAAGCAGGCAATGCCAATTTATAAAAAAGGATGTTTTTACTAAAAAAACCAATGAATAATAATATTAATACTAAAGCCATTCCTGCATCGGTGGCTTGTTTTTTATTGATTTTTGTAACAAAAAAGTCTTTATTTATCTCCATTTTTAAAAGATTTATTTCAGTTGATGTATAATACTTTCTGCAATAAAAAGGTGTCCTTTTGAATTAAGATGATCGTCAAGAATATAGAAATGATTATCATTGAGTGATTTTGAAAAGTCAATCAGTATCATTTTCTTTTTTAATTCGGGAAAATTTTCAAGTTCTTTTATTAATAATGGTATAAAATCAGCTTTGCTTTTACGGTAATCCAGATTAAAAACAATGATTTTAATGTTTTCAGGTAAAAATTTTGCCTGATTTATTATTTGAAGAAAAGCCTTTTGTTCGCTTAGAACAACAACAGATTTGCCCGCATCAAAGACACCTACAGGTTTTCCAATAATCCATTTAGCAATAATCTTTGGGAAAAAAATAATGTGCTTAAAGGGAAAATAATTCTGATTTTTAACATGCTTATTGCATAATGCTTCAAACTCCACTTTTGATGTGATTTTAAGACTGAAATTGTTGCGGATATAATCTCTGTTTTCTTCAAAATCGTTGTCGGAATATTGGATAATCAGGTATTTCAGACTGTCGGTTTTTAAGCCTTTTAAAGACAATATTTCACGGACTGTTCCATAAGTAGAAATGCCTGTGTTGAGAACTCTTTTTTTAATTTTGTGTTCAATAATTTCAGGAAAAGATTCGTTTTGCGATACTCCCCAACCCATCGTATAAGAGTCACCACAGGCTATAATCTCCGGAAATTGTAAAGAATTTTCGTCATCTCTCATTCCAAGCGAATTGACCTGAAAGGAATTGTTAAATTCTCTGTTTTTAAAATTAAAACGCCCCGGCTTTAGTGTATAAAGCAGTTCATCATCATATATTGAAAAATCAGGGACAGCCTGAATGACAAATCTGTCGTTAATCATGTAGTATTCTCTGAAAATAGCAAGAAGCTTATGAGGAATATGTTCAGGATTTCGTAGAAAAAAACCTGTTAAAAATTCGATAATGACAAGGAAAAACAATATAACAGCAAAGTTATATAATGCAAAATAACACTTTGACCTTAATTTTATTTTACTCAAAACCAGCTTTTTTATTCTTTAAATGAATACAGAAAAGAAGTTCTAAGTTATGAGTAAATTATCGGATAAAAAAATAAATTAAAACTTACTTATTTGCTTCAAATCTTAATTTTTGAGAGCGGCAAAAAGCTCTTATTTCATCCATTAATTTTTGTTCAGATTTTGAAGGTTTAAGGCTTGACATTTTGTTTAAAGCTTCTTCTGATTTCATGAAGTCGTTCAGGTAAATGTAAGCCATAGCCATATTGAAAGATGTTGCAATTGCTATATCATTGTCAATTCTTCCCTTTTTGTCTTCAGGGTTAAATTCCTGCATTATTTTAGTCCAGATACTTACAGCATTCTCTAATTTTACTTTTGCAGAATTAAAATCATTGGAAAGTAGGCTATAGGCAAGGCTTGCATCCTGGTATGCCAGTGTCAGATCATCATAATTGAATTTTTTAGCTTCAACTCTGTACAATATAAGAGTGTCTTTTATTTTTGAATAGCCAAACATACTGTTCAAGGTTTCGGTAGCAAATTTTAAATTTGACTCGACTACATTGTTTTGCAGTTGCGATATAACACTTTGCTTATTGAAATCGGGATATGAATTTTCTTTTTTGGCTGAAATATAAGTAACATAATCGTTTGTTTTAGCGGCCATTTCGTTAAAAATAGCTCCATTGTAAGGATCTTCCACTTTTATCCCGACAGGATGCTTATACTTCATTTCATACCAGTATGTATTTACCTGTGTGGTTGTTTTTGAAGTGGTACTATAAACCGAAGCAGTACTTGTTTTTAGTTCAGGCTCTGAATTTTCAAAACCATAAAGCGTAAAAGTAATTTTAACAGGATTTTCATTGCCTTTAATATAACCATCGAGTTTAATGTAAGTTGAGTTCAATACATCTTTGTCAAAAATCTTTTGGTAGGTATTTTCTTTTTTTACTGGAGCATATGGTTTAGGAGGTAAAATCAATACTGGTTTTGTGTTTTGCTCAAGAACCTGTTTTTCAATAATTTTTGTTGCAGTACTTTTATTGTTATATTCTTCCAGGTCTTTGTTGTATTTATCTTCCACTTCTTTTTTTGCTTTTTCCCATTCAGCAATCTGTGCCGGATATGCAGCTAAAGCCTTCTGATAATCATCTTCATTTTTTTGTTTGTCGGCATCAATGGCTTTTACATATTCAAGAACTACATCACCCTGATAATTCTTTATTCGCTTGTCAAGTGGTTTTAAAGGCAGTTGGTTGTATTCATAAATGATTTTATCTTTTTCTACTTTTTGTCCTGATACCCAAAAACAAATGAATGTGGTAAGAACCAATAATGTCAATACTTTCATGATTTTTTTTTTGGCAAAGCTACATATATTATCGAATTGCCAAAACAAATTATCATGAGTTGACTTATTAACCGCTCTGTTGATTATTTGCTTCAGCTATGTCATCGATTATTAATGTACTTTTAAACCCTTATTAAATTATGATTATTTAAACACAGATGTAATAAAGTGAATAATATGAGTAAAATTGGATTCGATACTGATTTGTATTTAACAGAACAAACCAAAAAGATACAGGAAAGAGTTGGTAAGTTTGAAAAATTATATCTTGAATTTGGAGGAAAGTTATGTTATGATATGCACGCAATGCGTGTATTGCCTGGTTATACTTCCACTGCTAAAATTGATTTATTAAAAAAATTGGGTGATATTGACATAATTTATTGTGTCAGCACAAAAGATATTTTACGGGGTCGTGTCAGACGCGATTTTGGTTTGACTTACGACAATCAGACTTTAAAAGATATAAGCGATATAAATTATTTTGGCCTGAAAGTGTCGGCAGTTGTAATTACCCGTTTCAGCGGGGAACCCTCTATTCTTCAGTTTAAAAATAAACTTGAAAACTATGGAATAAAGGTTTATATACATACAGAAATTGAGGGTTATCCGAATGATCTGGAAAAAGTACTTCAGGGTTACGATAGACAACAATATGTCGAAACCAGCTCAAAACTGACTATTATTACCGGTGTTGGAGGTGGTTCAGGCAAAATGGCTTTAGCACTCAGTCAGATTTACCATGAAAGAAAGAAAGGAATTAAAACAGGTTTTGCAAAATTTGAAACATTTCCAATATGGAATCTTGAACTGAATCATCCTGTTAATGTAGCTTATGAAGCAGCTACAGCCGATATGCTGGATATTAATATGGTTGATCCATACCATAAAGAGGCTTACAGTATTGAAGCTATTAATTACAACAGAGACATTGAAAACTTTACTATTTTGCATAATCTCATGAAACGCATTACGGGAGAGTTGGAGGCATTTGGTTATCGCTCGCCAACAGACATGGGTGTAAACATGGCAAAAGCAGGTATTGTAAATGATGTGACATGCAGGGAGGCTGGAAAACAAGAAATTATCAGAAGGTATTTTCGCTATTTCAGGGAAAAAGTGGAAGGCATAGAAACACAGGATACCATAGACCAGATGCATTTAATAATGAACAAGGTAAGTGTATTCCCTGAAGATAGAAAAGTAGTGAAATATGCCGAAGACATAGCCCATGCGGCTAGAGGTTTTGACGGAGTTAGCTGTGGTGCGGCTATTCAGCTACCAGATAAAACTATTTTAACCGGAAAAAATTCAGAACTGTTTCATGCCGAATCAGCAGTATTGCTAAATGCAATAAAAACACTATCTAATATTCCTGATGAAATTGATTTGCTGAGTCCGGAAGTGATAAAGAGTATTACCGAAATGAAGTATAGTTTGCAAAACAAAAGGGGAAGTAGTCTTAATGTAAACGAAACGATTATTGCTCTTGCCATTTGCAGTTCGACAAATCCTGCTGCCAAACATGCACTGACAAAATTAAAAGAATTGGAGAATTGTGAAATGCACCTGACTCATTTACCAACCCCGGGCGATGAAGCCGGTCTTATCAGGCTAAAAATGAATATCTCGACCAGTGCAAAAATTTCGTCAATACCAGATTTTCAATAAAACTGATATTACTGATTTCCAGACTTCTTTGTCCACTCGTTGATGTCCTTTTTTAATGTACCTTCAAGGTAACATTCTGTTGCATAAACTTCATTTTTTTCAGAGAGCCTGATATAGGAACTTACATATATATCGTCAATAAAAGTCATATTTCCTACAATAAGTGTGGTTTTTTTGCCTTTCTGGTCAGAAATAGTAACTAATGTGCCACTGCTGTCAACACCATAATCTTTCCATTTTTCGGGTTGATCAGTTACAAAATGGTCGGGTCGGATTTTTTCAATTTCTGCTAAAGTGGTTTCTATAACATTACTATCAACTTTAGCATTGAGTGCTTTTGATTCGATATACCATTTCTCTCTTTTTTGAATAATCTTAAAAGCTTTTTTCGAGTCGAATGAAGGCATAATATTAATAGATGTAATTTCGGTGGCAGTAAACGAAAGTTCTTTGTAGGGAAAGCTGACCGATTCATTTTTATTGTTCAGTAAAAAAACAGCTGCTATTATTGCAGCAATAGCCAGCAAAATCAATAATAAATGATTGTTTTTAAGTTTCATTTGAATTTAATTAATTTTGTTATTCATCCATTGTTTACGCAGTTTTTGTTGCCTGCGGTATCTGATAATACCTAATAACACAGCGAGTAAAACAGGTAACAATACATTGAGATACTTAATGAAGCTTTTTCTTTCATCACTCATTTGCTTTATTGGACGTGATACCACACTTTTTGTTCTTAAATCGGATAAACCGGATTTATCTGACAGCCAATCAATAGCACCTGCAATAAAGTTCATATTGTCGGGCGTGCCTTGCATCCGTCCCTGCTGATCGTTCAAGGCAAAATTTCCGTTAGAAATGACCACTAATTTTGAGTTATCTCCACCACTGATACTTCCTTCTGCAGCAACAGCAACTGGAATTCCGCTACGGTTAAAATCCTGGTCGGCCCACTGTTTCATTAAATCGAGATAGGAGGGAACTGCTTCGGTTCCTGATCGGTCGCTACTTTTTACAAGTGGAGTTATTTTTAATTTTGATGAGTTTTCTGTAATCTGTATTTCTGATGTAAATGGAAGTAAAATAGATTCCAAACCTTTTGTTATTGGATGGTCGGCAAAATCGGTTAAAAACGGGATATAATAAAAATCAAGAGGGGTATTGATAATATAATCACCTTGTTTTTGCTGAACTGTAATCTGCGATGACTGAAGGTCATAAACCAGATTTGCCATTAACTTAATGCCATATTTTGCCAGCAAATTTTCGAGATTAGTTGAATTCAGGTAAGTTCGTATTGGCATTTCTGATAAATTACCAACCCCGTAACTGTAACATACCAGTAAATTGCCTCCTGCGCCCAGAAAGCTTTCGAGTTCTGACAATTGTTTGTCCGAAAACGAATCTTGAGGGTTAATTATGGCTAATGTTTTGAATTTTGGTGGAATAATAGTCGTGTCGGTTAAAGCAATTTCTTCAAAATTATATAAATCGCTAAGCATTTGAGAAAGATAACTGATTTCTGTCATACTTGCTTCAGCATGACCTGAAACCAGTCCTATGAGGTTCTTTTCCTGTTTTGAACACTTTTTAATAGCAAATGTCAAAGCATATTCCATTGGTGCACCCGGTTGAATGGCTGATATGACTTCAGATTTTTCACCCATCTGAACTACAGCTCCCAGATAAACCTCCTGTTGCTGAAATTTATCTTTTTTTCGAATGTTTACAATAATAGGTTGAATGCCTTTTTGTTTGGCTTTTTGAAGCACCCTCGGGTCTTTTGAAGGGTCAATAAATTTATAAACTACCTTTTTGTGCGAATAATTGGCATATTCGGTAAGCATATCTCTGAAATCATTTTTCAGATAGAGAATGTCGGGTGGCAATTTTGATGAAAAATATGCTGTCACAGTAACAGTCTCTTCTATTTCTTTTAAAACACTTTTGGTTGTTTTACTTAAAGTATATCGTTTATCGGCAGTAAAATCAATTCTGAAATAAACTATACTGAATAAAATATTAAGACCTGCAATAATCAGAAAAACGATAAGCAGGCGTGTCAGTGCTGATTTTTTTGTTGGATACATCGTTTTATTCTGTTATAAGTTTACGTGAAAGCATATAATTACCAAGTAATAAACCTGATGCTATCAGGCTGAAAAAAAAGATTAAATCGCGACTGTCAATAACACCACGCATCAACGAACTGTAGTGGGTAAAAACACTTAAATAGCTGAAAACAGAAGCTATGCTGCCAGTCAGTGCTTTAGATATCAGTTCAAAAAGCAGATGAAAAAATATACCGATAAATAAGGTAATTAAAAAAGCAATAATCTGATTTTTTGAAATGCTGCTGGCAAACACACCAATACTGATATATGCCCCGCTGACGAGTATTAATCCTGAATAGCCTCCCCAAATGGCTCCATGGTCGGCTTTGCCAAGGCTTATTACTGAAAAATAATAGGGTAGGGTGAGCAATAGAGCAATAATGACCAGTATCCAGGCTGCAAGGAATTTTCCTGTGATAATTTGTGCCGGACTTACAGCTTTGGTGCTTAACAATTCTATACTGCCACTGCTGATTTCTTCCGACAACGACCGCATGGTAATGCCCGGTATAAAGAAGAATAGTGTCCAGAAACTCCAGTTGAAAAACACCTGTAAGCTGGCTTCTCCCATCATAAATACATCATTGCCAAAAAGCCAGGTAAAAAATCCGCTGAAGCCTAAAAATAACACTAACAAAATGTAGCCTGTCAGTGAATCGAAATAGCTGCGAAGCTCTTTCATTGCTATAATAATAATTGGTTTCATGTTTTTAATTTCCTGTGGTTAATTTTCTGAAAATATCTTCCAATTTAGCTTCTTCTTCATACATTTTTAATAAATACCAGTTGTTTTTTTTACAAAGGTCAAAAACATCTTTCTTTAACAGATAAACATTATTAGCCATAAGCGCGAACTGATATTTTTCGTTTTGTTCTTCGGCCTGCACACACGAGTTTAAACTTTGCAGCTGACTGAAAATATTGCTGACAGCCGATGTTGCTTCTATTTCAATCAGCAATCTGCTGCCGGTTTTAATGCTTTGCTGCAATTGTTCAGGACTTGAATCAGCTACAATTTTACCTTTATTAATAATAATTATTCTGTCGCAAAGTGCTTCCACTTCCTGTAAAATATGAGTAGAAAGCAAAATGGTTTTTTCTTTTCCCAATTTACGTATCAGTTCACGGATTTCAATAATCTGATTAGGGTCAAGGCCGGAAGTTGGTTCATCAAGTATCAGCAGTTCAGGTTCATGAATTAATGCCTGAGCCAAACCTACCCTTTGTTTGTAACCTTTCGACAGTTCCGAAATTCTTTTATGCTTTTCGTTATTTAGCCCAACATAATCAATAATTTCTTTGATTCTTTCTTTGATTTTACTTTTTTCAATTTGCTGGAGCTGAGCTACATAAGCCAGAAAGTCAATAACAAACATATCGTAGTAGAGAGGGTTGTTTTCGGGCAGATAGCCTATTTTTCTGCGAAATGCAACCGGATTTTCAAACACAGATTTTCCATTTAAAAGCACATTTCCGGAAGTGGGTGCCATGTAGCAACTGATCATACGCATGGTAGTGGTTTTTCCGGCTCCATTAGGACCTAAAAAACCAAGTATTTCACCTGATTTTAAACTGAAAGAAATGTTGTCAACGGCTGCCTGATTGCCATATTTTTTTTCAAGATTTTCTATAAAGATTTCCATAAAATAAACGGAATTTAAGCCTGCAAAATTAAGTTACAGAATTGTAAATTCATAATTATTTGCAGGTAAAGGTCAATGTTAATGTGATTGTTCTAATTCAATACATTCCTTTCCTAAAGCAACTCCAAAATTTACTGCTATTATATCATTTCTGATGGCCTTTCATTAACTCAAATGACGGAATTTATAATCTTAAAGGCTTAAATTAATCTTCAAACAAATCAATCTCAAACTTCCATGCACAGTACCACGATTCGGGATGAGGGTCGGGCGGACAACCAATGCAGCTTGTTTTTATTTGTTTGTCAATATTTTCAGCAAAAGTAGTGTATTCAACCAATCCTCCCGATTTACATGGATAATCGTCAAGTCCTTTGCGTTTGCGGGCTTCCTGGACCCTACATTTTTTCATTCTGAAAATAAAACTTTCATTTTTTTCTTCTACAATTTCCTGTTCATTTATATATGCATAAAGACGAAAGTTTAATGCTTTTTTCAGGCCTTCAAGTCCCGGGTTTTCGGACAAATTCAACATATTTTTTATCGCTTTGGCTTCAAAAGGGCTGAATTGTGCCCAGCAACTGTCATTGCATCGCTTTGCTTCATTCATACCATATTCAAACTCAATTGCCTGAAACCAGATTCCATCATTGGCAAGCCAGTTGACAGCAATAGAACTTAATATTTCTTCCTGCTTGCCTGCATCAAGATTGTTAAAATAAGCCGGAATATTATTTTCAATATCAAAACCCAGTGTTTTCGACAATCTGTTTAATTGCAGGGAAAAACTCTGTTTCCATACCTTTTCAATAAGATTATATGCTTTTTCATCCCCTAACTGATGTCTTGCTTCACTGAACCATAAAGCATAGTGCATAAAAGTGCGATGAAAAAAATCAACCAGTAAATGGTTAAAACAGGGTTCACTATTGTTATTTTCCATCAAAACTTATATTATCCTCTCACAAATAATGCTTTAATAATCAGCCATGCCATTCTCGGATTTTCTTTCAGACGTCTGGTAGAGTAGGCAAACCATTGTTCTCCGTAGGGTACATAAATTCTCATGCGGTAACCTTTGTCTAATATACTTTGCCTTAATTCAGGTGTAACACCGTAAAGCATCTGAAACTCAAATTTTTCGTTTGGAACCTTGTATTTATCAATCAGTTTGTAAGCACCTTCAACCAGATTTTTGTCATGAGTGGCTATACCGGGATAGATTTTATTGGCAAACATAAATTCAAGGTCTTCCAGAAAATGCTGATTTATTTCTTCATAATTTTTATAGGCAATTTCTTTTGGTTCAACATAAATACCTTTGCACAGGCGATAATTAAGCGGAATTTCGTCTGAGTGAAGGTCCATCAAATCTTTGATATCGTTCAAAGTACGTTTCATATAAGCCTGAACTACCAAACCAACATTTTTCGGGAATTCTTTTTTTAGTATGCGGTAAATTTCAATTTCGGGATCGGTGCATTGCGAATCTTCCATATCCACACGGATGAAATTATTATAGGAAGCAGCTTTGGCTACAATGTCTCTGATGTGTTTGTAGCAAACTTCTTTGTCAATTAAGAGACCAAACATGGTTGGTTTGAGGCTGTAATTGCCATTAATGCCATTTTTTTCAACCTGCTCAATTACTTCAATGTATTCATTTTTATTACGTTCAGCTTCATCAAGGGTTTTGATAAATTCACCAAGAATATCAATAGTAACCATCATTCCATTGTTATTCAGGTTTTTGGAAATAGCTATGGCTTCTTCAAGAGTTTTTCCGGCAATGTAACGTTTAGAAAAAAGCCAGACAAAATTCTTGGGCATATAAGGTAACAGGCCGGCAATTAATTTATTAAACATGATATTAGTTTTAAAGATTATTTAAATTTTTTCGCAAATGTTTGTAAAAAAATAACATTTGAAAAAATTTATTTTAAAAAAAAAGGCTCACAAAAATATTTTGTGAGCCTATAACATACAAGGGTTGCTAATTAGTAAAGTAAAATATCGTAAGTTTTATTATTGATGGTTACTGTTGCTTTATTGTCGCGTGTGCCATCTCCGAAATCCAAAATCCGTTTAAATTTACCAACAGGTTGAATTTCAAGAGTTCCTGATACTATAAATTTATAGCCAACTTCTTTGCGAAGAGCTTTCGTAATATCAATGTCAAAGTTTATTCCGGCAGCAGAAACCCCGGTAGCATCGCCAGTAATCAGATAAACATCGTCCCACCATGTTGGAGTTGCTGAACCTTCAATCCATTCTCTATTTCTGTTTGAAACCCAAATGACTGAGTCGCCTCCGACTTTTTTAATTTTTCCGTCAACTGCAATGTCATAATTTAAATTACCATTGGTATTTTTACCTTTATTGGTAATTGTTTTTTGTCCCATTACCTGATTGTCGTGTACAAAATAATTTTCAAAAGTAATGTTAATAACTGTACCTGAATCGCGATATTTACCGGTATAAGTAATAAAGATTTTTCCTCTTCTGGTGCGGTTATCGCTGCATAAACAGTTTGTTGTCCCAAAATCAACTGTAATTTTTTTAGGAGTCGAGGTATTGTCTAAAGTTACAGTTGCACATCCGCTCAGTAATGTTTCACCAAAATAAGGGATGTAGGTTGTAAGTTGGCCTTCCGAAGCCTGATCTGAAATGTTTTGGACATCTGCAAATAGTTGTTCAGCAAAAGCATTATCGGCAGCAATGCTTGTATCGTTATCAATATTTGCCCTGTCGCAGGCACTGAAAAAAATGACAGCAGAAAAAGCTGTGAGCAATCCAAATGTTAAAATAAGGTTCTTTTTCATAAAATTAATTTTAAGTTGTTGCAAAATTATGCTTTAGACAGTGGTTCATAAAAAAAGTTTAATCCACATGAAAAATTTTTCAGATACCATCAACTATCTGGTCTTTTGGGTGTTTAACGGTATAACTGAATTTTATCTTTTTGGTTTCGTTGGGTTGAAGACTAAACGACCAAAGCAGTTTTCCCAGACTCTGAACATATTGTGCACCGGCAATTTCATTTATCTCCACTGTAACGTCTTTCATGTTTGATAGAGGAACCTGATCTAAAATTTCAATGCTAATTGCTTTTGATTTGGTATTTCTGACAGTTATTTCGTAAGTAACCACATGCTTTTTGGTTCCTAAAGAGGTTGTAACTGTACTTTCTTTATAAACTTTTTCGCGTTTGATAACTATCTTTTCATCTCTTCCAAAAGAAAGCAATAAAGTATCATAAGTAATTTTAGGATTGATGTAAGACTGTCCTATATAGTTGTTTTCAAAGAAAATATTGGCATTTCCGGGCAATAAATTGAATTTTCCCCAATCAGTTAGTTTTGCCAGCAGAAAGGCTCCGTTGTCTAAAGAAGGCACACTGTGATATTCATAAATTGCAGGAATGTCGAATTCTGTCATGGTAACCAGATAAGCTTTACCATCAGATAAAATGGTGTATTGCTCGTTAACCGTAAATTCAATATTAAGCTGGCTTTCAACAACTTCCATATTAACGTAATTATACTCAGGAGCAGGTGCATCGCTGGCTCGTCCCATATCGTCAGTTTCGGCATACGAGTTTTTTTGAAAAGCAGAAGGTGCTTTTGACTTGGTTTCTACTTCGTAAACAGCTACCGGCTGGTATAAGAATAAATAGCGTGGATTTAATACAGGGCGGCTGTTGTTTTGTGTCGGATTGCCGGTAGAAATGCTTAGTCTTACATTTTTCCAATCTATACCGGTTGTCTGAACAACATTGGCTTTATAAACCAAAGTAACATTTTTGTCAATACCTTCGCTGCGGATATCATAAATTGGTGACCAACTGACTCCACTAACCAGATAAGAAATATCAAATTCGGCTGTTGTTGCAACAGAAGCAGTTACCTCAACAACTATTTCACCTGTTGTAGTGGTTTTAACGGCTGTTTTGACATTAATCTGATTTTGAATTCTGGTGCGGTTTTTAACCAATTCATCTTTCTTTTTTGACAAATCAAAAACACTTTTTCTGATTTCCATCATTCGCTGTGCATACCATGCAGCAAGATTTTTCAATTCAAGTGTGGTAACCCCTTGTTGTCCGCCACCCAATTTTTGATTGTCGCTGATAAGCTTTGCTTCACCTTCAAGAACTTTAATCTGTTCATCAATCCATGCAATCTGATATCTCAGAATTTCAAGTGAATCATTCAGGTTTTTATATTCCTGAGAATTAACCTTGTCAACCAGATAATTAAAGCGGAAATTAGCAGAAAGCATTCTTACTTCTTTGCTCATTTTCACCTGAATACTTTGCGGCTGAATGACAGTTTCCAATCCTTCAAATACAATGACAGTTGTACCGGCAGGTAAACTGACATTTGCAGTGCGATTGATTTTTGCATTTTGCTGATAAATGGTAACTTTAGAAATTTTTGAATTCACATTTTTTTCTTCTGCAAAAGTGGAAATAGTGAATAAAGCACATAATGTGATTAAAATGAATGTTTTCATGTTAAAATTTTTAAGATTTTGAATTAAAATGCTAAGAAGATGCTGATTTTATGATTTTTCACAAAATTATTAATTGTTTTTGTAAATGTCGGTTAAAAAGGTTTGCATTTTGACAGCTAAAGCCGAAGAAGTACAAGAAAAATTATTTACCAAAAGAGAAAATGCCATATTTTTACCTGACCTGGTTGTGATATAACCTGCATAGCATTTTATACGGGTCATTGTACCCGATTTAGCATAAATCTTTCCTTCAGCCTCGGTTGCATTGCAAAACGAGCGTAAAGTACCACTTATACCTGCAATAGGCAGTGAAGTAAAAAATGATTCTTTAAGTTTGGAATTCAAATACATATACGACATCATATTCACTAAAAACTTTGAATTTACTGCATTTTCACGCGAGAGGCCGCTGCCGTCAGAAATAAACAGAGGCTGAATATTCAACCCTTTCGATTCCCAAAAAATATTAGTGGCTTTAATACCGGCTTTTGTACTGGCTAATCCCGATTTTTTGTGACCGATATGTGCCATTAGCAATTCGGCATAGAGGTTTATGCTGAACAAATTGGTACGATTTACAATTTCTTTTAATGGTGGTGAATTCAATCGGCAAATCAGTTTTTGCTCGAAAACAGTTTTTTTGTTTTCTGATGCCAGCATTCGCGAAGTTAGGGCACTTCCTTTCACAATTATTCCCTTTTTTTTAAGGTTCTCCATCAGTTGCCAGGCCAGCAGATAGGGAGGATCGGGAATTGAACCTTTAAGCTCCAGCGATGTATTTGTTTTTGATAAATTTCCTTTTATAATTCTATGGTTTGAATAATATGCACCAATAAGGTCGAGATACTTGTCTTCCATCGAATGACTGGCGATTTTATTTTCTGCATAAAGTCCGGGAATTACCGGGTTCATGCTGTCGGGGTGAACCAGATATTTTCCTTTTCTCCTGGGATTAAAAATGAGGTTAAACTGATTGTCGTAAGCACATAATCCAAAAGGTGCACTTCCGTAATAAGCAGGAATGTCGATCCACGCCCAACCACCAGGTGTATTTTCTTCTTCAAAAATGCTTGCGTCAGCTATAATGTCTCCTTCAATAGTATCTATTCCAAGAGAGATGATTGACGATACCCAATAAGCCATAAAACCCTCTTTAGGATAGAATGATTGATAAGCAGATGTACCTAAACAGGGATCTCCTCCTCCCTTAATCACGATATTTCCTTTTAATGTTCCCTGATTTTTAACAAGAGTTCCGGAATAGTTTAAATCTGTTGAAAATGTAGTATCAGCACCGAGAATTTCTAATGCTGTGGCAGTTGTAATTGCTTTTTGAACACTGGCAGGCGTAATGCTTGTTGAAGAATTATATTCTGAAATGATGGTATTGTCAGTTAAATCGAGGAGTGCAAAGCCAATAATTGCGTTTTCAAGTTCTTTTGATGAAGCAAATTGATTTATAAGTAATTGATTATTAAGATTATATTTTATATTGGCTTCATTGAAAATATTGTTTTGGGTGGATTCACCGACAGACTCAGAAAAATGCGTAGATCCTGACAATAACAAGAGGGCAAAAAATAAAATTGCAATATTGAACTTTTTCAATTTTTAACAGAATTTAAGAAAATATTACTTTAGTGATAGATTTAATTGGGGTGCAATTTAATCAAAACAGATATTTTCAGAAAAAGAATAAAACTTTTACGAATGAATTTTTTAGAATTGGCAAAAAAGAGATATTCCTGCAGGCATTATCTTAATAATGAAGTTGAAGAAGAAAAATTGATGTATATTATTGAGGCAGGAAGAATAGCTCCATCGGCTGCTAACCGGCAACCATGGCATTTTATTGTGGTTAACGATCCTGAAATTAAAAATAGTCTTTATAAAGCATATTCACGCGATTGGTTTATTGAAGCACCAATCATATTAATTATTTGTGGTGAACATAAAAACAGTTGGAAAAGGCAGTACGATAAAAAAGATCATTGTGATATTGATGTTGCAATTGCCACCGATCACATTACTCTTGCTGCAGCCGAAGTTGGACTTGCTACATGTTGGATTTGTGCATTTGATGCTGTCATGGTTAGCAATATCCTTGATTTGCCATCTGATTTGGAGCCTGTGGTTGTGTTGCCTATAGGTTATCCGGCTGATAATTGTGATGTTAACAGGCATAAAACATTACGAAAAAAAATGTATGATGTTTTAACATGGAATGGGTTGTAAGGACTACATATCCAAATTGATGTTACTGATTTCAATATAAAAAAAGGCTTCAGATGTTTTGTCCCGAAGCCTTTTCGCCAAACAGATATAATAACCAATTATTCGTCTTTTTTAAAAAACCTGTATTTTGCAGCTTTCTATAAAATCTTTACCCTCTATCATAACAATGTATTTTCCTGCTGCCAGGTCTGAAATGTCAAATTCACCATTGATGTCTTGTTGGTGAACAGAATATACTAATTTGCCTTTAAAAGTCAATATTTTTATAACTCCCGGAGTCTTTTTTGTTGTTTGAATTTGTAAAACTTTTCCGTTAGTATTGATTTCCAGTGAAGGTTTGGGCGCATCGAATTGTTCCTCTGCAAATAAATTATTGCTCAGAAATTTGAGGTTAATATCAATACTATCTTTAGACAGTGTTTGTAAATGCTGATTAGTGGATATTGCATTTGTTTTGGTTAACATTACACACTGAAAAGTAATTGTTAGTAGAAAAATAATAAGTTTGGTCATGTTGTTATAATTGTATTTAAATAAAAACACAATCAAAGCCAAATGTCTAATTTATTGATTTATAATTAAATGAGTAAAATCTGATTTATGTTGAAATTATCTGAATTGGATATGATTCCCAAAATTGGACAAGAATTAATTTGTTTGTTCCACTTGTGTTTAACATTTTTGTATCTGAATTAAAATATAAATAGAAATGAAAATTACAGTTTTAGGTTGTGGTTTGGTGGGAAAACCAATGGTTAAAGATCTGGCTAAAGATTTAGATGCTGAATTTGTTGTTTATGATGTAAATACATCTGCTATAAATGATTTAACTTCAATAAAAAACGTTAGACTTGTACAGAAAGACCTATCTGATTTAAGTGAACTTAAAGAATCAATAAAAGGAAGCAGATTGGTACTAAATGCACTTCCCGGATTTTTAGGTTATAATGCTTCCAAAGCAGTTATTGAATCTGGAAATGATTTGGTTGATATTTCATTTTTTCCTGAAAGCCCTGATGAACTTGAAGCATTGGCAATTGAAAATGATGTAACAGCAATTATTGATTGCGGGGTAGCACCCGGAATGAGCTATATTTTGGCTGCTTATGCACATTATCAGCTCGAACATACTGATAAAATCCGCATTTATGTGGGTGGTTTGCCTAAAATAAGAACCAAACCATTTGAATATAAAGCTGTTTTTTCTCCAGTAGATGTAATAGAAGAATATACCCGGCCTGCACGCTACATAAAAGACGGTAAAGTGGTGGTTATGCCTGCTTTATCGGAACCGGAATTGATGAATTTTAATAATATCGGCACTTTGGAAGCCTTTAATACCGATGGTTTAAGGTCAATGATCAAAAACATCAATTGTAGTGATATGATTGAAAAAACACTCAGATATCCCGGACATATCGAAAAAATTCAGTTTTTAAAGGATTGTGGCTTTTTCAGTGAAAACAAAATTCTTACTTCAGTAGGTGAGGTTTCTGCGCTTGAATTCACTTCCAAAGTATTAATTCCTTTGTGGAAACTTAATGAAAATGAAGAAGATATTACCATTATGCAGGTTATAACCGAAGGTAGAAAAGAAGGTAAGAAGTTGCGATATACCTATAATTTATTTGATGAATACAATAAAAATGATGGTGTACATAGTATGGCCCGCACTACCGGATATACCGCAACTATGGCGGTCAGAATGTTGCTTAAAGGTATTTTCTCAGAAAAAGGATTAATTTACCCTGAACTCATTGGTAAACACAGCAATTGTGTGTCATTTTTATTGGAAGGCTTAAAAAGCAGGGGAGTGGTTTATCATGAACAAATCGAAACTATCAACGAATCATAACTTTTTTCGTAACAATCTGTCCGTTAATTTCTGCTTTAATAATATATATTCCGCTTTTAAACTGATTAGTTTCTATATCATTTCTGCCGTTTTTAAGGGTTAAACTGGCAATTTGTTCACCCAAAGCATTATAAATTACAGCATTTGATTCATTAATATCATTTCTTAAGAATAGTGAAATATGATTTTTTCCGTAATAGATACTAATGAATTGCTCATTATTTTCGGTGATTCCCGAAACTTTCATGCCGGCAATTATTCTTTTGCCAGGAGTTGATTCATAAGCATAATCTTTTAAGGTAAAAGATGCTGCATTTTGTGCTACATCGAGTCTGGCCCAGCCAAAGTGCCAATCATTGCCAATTTTAAAACGCAATCCGAGATAACGGTCAGTTACATTTTTCCAATTACCTTTTAAAATATTGTAACCGGAATATGCTCCTTTTATATACATAGGTGCAGAGTAGCTATTGTACCAAATTTTTTGTTTGGCGGAAATAGTATCGTTGAGTTGAAGTGCTTTTGGATAAAAATATACATCGCTTGACTGGACAACAGTATCACCCAGAATTTCGTTGTCGTCTAGTGCCTGAACACCAACAACGTTTAAAAATGATGTTGAATAATAAAAATAACCATCCTGCACCAGTCTGAAATCAGGAATTGTATCTTTGTTAAGGTTTAATAAATAAACTGAATCGGATAGGGTGATATCAGGGTCAATATCAGTGTAAATAATCTGTGCATTGGCAACTGTTCCACCTGCAAGTAATCCGGCTGCCATTACTGAATAAGATTTTAATTTCTTTTCCAGATTAGTATTTGTTTTTTTCATCATTTTCAGCTTTTAATATTACAACAAAAATAAATGTATTTTCAAAACAAGTATCAGAGTAATAATTTTCCTGAAAATAAATTATGATCATTTCTTATTCTGAAAAAATAAACTCCTTCAGGCAAATCATTCGTTTCAAATTCGATATTTTCGCTTTCATTAAACTGCTTTTTTAACACAATTTGCCCCTGCTGACTGATTAATTCAAAATAAGAATTACCAATAGATTTGTTGAGTACAATTTTGATTTTCCCTGATTGTTGAAAAATACTGAAATTTTGATCATCATTTGCCTTGATACCTGATGTATTGATAAGTTCAAACTCATCTGAGGGTTGTGATATTTTGTTCTTAGATGCTTTTACACCATCAGCCACACTTACAACAACCACTTTATATTTTACATTGTTTTTAATTTTTTCACCATCGGAGTCTTCTATGGCTGCAGTAAGCACTACTGTAAGGTCAGAACCTGTTTTGGATACATCAGTTGTTCGGGTTGGTTTCAGCTTTTTCGCATCTTCAACAGTTAAAGCCGCTGCTTTATCTGATTTACAAACAATGACTTTATAAACAGCAATCTTACTTTCATCGTCAGCTTTGGTAAACCTAACCTCAACATCCAATCCGTTGCCATTGTTGGCAATATCACTTGCCATTGGTTTACCTGCAGGTCCGGCCTCGTCTTCAAACGAAAAATATTTTTTATTGGTAGATAAAATAGGGTCAACAGCAATTACACCATCGGGCATACTCAGAACCCATACCTGATAATTAACTCCTGATTTCATTGCGTTTCCACTAATGTCAACATTGGTTCCATCAACAAAGAATTCATGATTGTTGCCTGTTTTATTTCGAATAATATACCGAGAAGGCGATAGGTTTAGTGCCATTTGAGGTGTAAACTGGCTTGTATCAGTTTCCTTTTTAAAAAATATCCGGTAAGAAGAAACTTTGCTTTCATCAAAAGCCTTATTAAAACGAATTTTAATCGCTTTGCCATTGTTTGCAGATTCACCGGTAATTGCAGTTATTCCGTAAGTATTCATTCCTTCACCTGTTTTAATAGGTTTGTAAGGTGTAAACTCAAAGGCATAATCCTTAACAATAAATGATTTTGCATTTTGTGCTACATCTAATCTTGCCCAGCCAAAATGTGGTTTCCCTTTGATTTTAATTTTAATACCAACATATTTATCAGTAACTCCCTGCCAGTTACCATAGGCATTTGCACCTTGAAAATTCATGGTGCCAATATCTCTGATTTTCCAGTTTTTGTTAATGGTATCGAGCTGATAATTGGCACTTAGAGCCAGGGGATACATATAATTTCCCTGACTTTGACCTAAAATTTCGGTATCATGAGCTCTTTGCAATAAAATCAGTTGGGCATTGGCAGAAAAAGCCTGAAATATCATTAAATCGTGAAAATTGTCGTAATTCAGGTCAAATATAAAACTTGCAGTGTCTCCAAATTGCCTGTCTTCGTGCAAATCAGTGTACAAAATCTGAGCATCTGCATTTTGGGTTGAGGCAATAATGCCTAAAGCTGAGGCTGAATATGCCATCAGTTTTTTTTCAAATGATTTAATTTTCATCGTTACTCTATTAAAACTATCAGACGGTATAAGTGCAAATTTATATGATAAGGTAAACATCTTTCTACAATATTTTTTTTACCTGGTGTTAATAGCCTGATGCGAAATGTTTTTGACCGATAAAACGATTGAATAAACCAAATGTGGAAAAAGTGAACAATAAAAATTATCAGATAGCTTTAAAAGTCTGATTTTTGCAGGGTGAAACGTCTTTTGTGATGAATAATATAAAGAAAATAACAATTATAGGTGCCGGATGTGTGGCAAAGGCTTTTGCAAAAGAGTTTTATCAAAGACAATATATAATAAACGAAATAGTCTCACGCAGAAAAGAAGAAGCCTCAAAACTGGCTGAATCTGTCAATGCCCGTGCTGTTACATTCGGAAAAGAACCAATCAGTGAGGAAGCTGATTTGTACATTGTTTCAGTTAAAGATGATGCAATTACCGATATTCGTAAAAATATCCGATTGAATAATAAACTTGTGGTGCATACATCGGGTTCATTGTCAATGGAATCGCTTAAAAAATGCTCAACAAATTATGGTATTTTATATCCCTTGCAAACTTTCAGCAAAGAAAGAGAGGTAAGGATGGCAGATGTGCCGTTTTTTATAAATTCAAATACGCCAGAAGGAACAGAAATGCTTCATCAGTTTGCAAAAACAATTACAGAGAGTGTTTATATTTTACCTGATGAAAAACTCTCTCATATACATTTATCTGCTGTTTTTGCCTCAAATTTCACCAATTTTCTACTTAAAATTTCAAAAGACATCCTTGACCTGCAAAATGTAGATTTTAAAATACTAGAACCACTTGTAAAGGAAACAATGAGTAAAGCATTTGCAACCGACCCTTCAACTGCCCAAACCGGACCTGCCAAGAGAGGAGATTGCAATATTACCGACAAGCATAAAGAAATGCTGAAACGCAAAGACTGGCGTGCATTGTATGTTTTGTTTTCGGGTATGATCAGGGAAGAATATTCATCTAAAAAATCAAATAACTAAAAAAATGATAGCTGACATTTTAAAACTGATCAGATGGAAAAATTTAGTGATGATAGTACTGACCCAAACTTTGTGCTATTTTGTTTTAATAATTCATGGCCATTTGGAATATCATACTGTTAGATTATATTATCTCATTGCAGGTACAGTTTTAATTGCTGCTGCAGGTTACATCATTAACGATTATTTCGACATTGAAACAGATAAAATAAACCGGCCAGATGATGTAGTAATAGGAAAAAGAATTAGTCAGTTGACCGCTCTGATTGCCTATATTTTAATAAATATTGTTGCTTTGGTTATTGGTGCTTTTACAAACCCCTTGGTATGGGTGTTTTTTTCTTTAAGTATTCTGGCATTGTTTATTTACTCTTACCGACTCAAAAAAATGCCTTTAGCAGGTAACCTGCTTGTTGCTGGGTTGATGTCTCTTACTATTCTGATTTTGTGGTTTCTACAGGCAGGTGTTGATAAAATAGTCTTTATTTTTTATATCATTTTTGCCTTTTTATCCGGTTTAATCAGAGAAATTTTAAAAGATGCTGAAGATATTGAAGGCGACCGAAGCAGCGGTTATCTTACTTTTCCGGTACGCTTTGGATTAGGAATGACTGAGTTTCTGTTGTTTTTTATATTACTTGTTTTTTCTATTTTATTGGTTATTTTTGGCTGGTCAAACTTTATTGAAGGTAAGTGGTATGTGAGTGTATATTTGTTTATTGCTGTTTTTTTACCTGTAATTTACCTCTTTCCTAAGGTTTTTAAATCAGAAGATAAAACCGAGTTTACAAAACTTACCAGAATTGTAAAATGGATAATGGTAAGTGGTATTTTATCAGTAATTTTATTTTTAATTTAAACATACTATAAATTCAGGTTGTAAGTAAACACCTCTGTAATAAAATCCCGATGATATTAGTTTCACAATCACCACGAAGAAAAGAAATACTGGAAATGGCAGGTTACACATTCAGTATTTATCATCCCAATATTGATGAGGAAAATTATAACAACCAGCTTGAAATTCGGCAAATACCGGTTTATTTAGCCGTTCAGAAAGCCAAAGCTGCTCAGTTGGTATTTCCTGATGAAGTGTTGGTAGCAGCAGATACCATTGTGGTTCTGAACAATGAAATAATTGGTAAACCCTCGAATGCTTCTGAAGCATTTGATATGTTAAGCCGATTATCAGGCAATACCCATACTGTTATAACCGGAGTTTGTATTTTAAAAGACCATAATTCAATAGAGTTTAATGATTTTTCAAAAGTAACTTTCAAACAACTTACTGAAAAAGAAATCAACTACTACATTCAAAAACATTCACCTTACGACAAAGCCGGTAGTTATGGTTGTCAGGATTTTATAGGCTTAATCGGCATTGAAAGTATTGAAGGCTCATTTTATAATGTGATGGGTTTACCTGTACATAAAGTTTATTCTGCTCTTGCCCGTGTTGGTGTCATGGTACGTTAGTTTTACTTTATATCTGGTCAGTTTTATTAAAGGATTTCAGAAAAACTGAACAAATTGTTAAATTTGATAAAATTATTTTTCTAATTACAAATCATTTGATGAATATTTGTCAATAAATAATAGTTCGTTTAAAAAATCGTAACCTTAAAAAATGTATTTATGATAAGAAAAATGTCAATTGTAATGTTGGTTATTTCTGTTTCGATGATTTTTTCTTCATTCACAGAAATTGAATCAAATTCTCCCGGACAAGATATTAAAAAATATGCTGTTAAATCAGGCATAGTGGTTTATAAATCGGTTGTAATGGGAATGAATCAGCAGCAAACCCTTTATTTTGATAATTATGGTGCCAAAGAAGCGACTGAATCAAAATCGGAATTGTTTGGTATGAAAACCCATACGCTCAATTTTATCAAAGATGGTTATTCTTATTCTGTTGATTTTGTCAATAAAACAGCAACAAAAATGAAAATTGATAATGAACTCATCAATCAGATCAATTATAATGAGTTGTCGGAAGAAATAATGCGTGAAATGAAAATTACCAAGCTGGGTAAAGAAATTGTACTTGGAAAAGAATGTGATAAAATGAGTATGAACTGGACAGAAATGAATATGAAGGGTTTTGTTTGGGTGTGGAAAGGCATTTCTTTAAAAAGTGAAATCACAGCCATGGGAATGAAAACTTTAATGGAAGCTGTAAGCATAGAGACAGATGTGGTTGTTCCTGCATCAAAATTTGAAGTTCCGGCAGGTTTTCAGGTAACTGAACAGTCAATGCCGTCAGGGTTTCCCGATATTGACGAATAGTTTGAGTAACATATTACATCCGTTGAGGGATTGAATATTCTGTTCCGGTTTTCCAGAATATCTAATAGACAACTAACTTTGCATAAAATTCTGTAATGCCAAATTTGTTCATTATTTCAGCTTGTAATGGAGCTGGAAAAACAAGGGCTTCATATACTGTTTTACCAGAGATGTTGAATTGCAGGGAGTTTGTAAATGCAGATGAAAAATAGTATATTGATTGATTTTGAGGAAAAATTTTCAAAAGGTCTTAAACTTGCCTTTAAGCGCTTGGTAAAAGAAAAAGCTGAAAAAAATCAGGAATTAGTGTTTTACAAAGACAGAAAGATAGTTTTTGTAAAAGCAAAAGAATTACTTTGAAATAAAACTAAACTATATTCAGGCATAGATATTTTGCAAACTGCCAATTCCCTGTTTCCTACTTATCACTTTCCCTTGGATCACTCTCCAAAGGTAGTTTCGCCTGCTTTTCAATGTTTATGGTTGGGTAGCCGAACTCTTCAACAACAATGCCTTCCAGTAAATACATCCCGCTACCGCGATAAGGGTATTTTCGTAAAGAATCGGGAAAATGAGTAGTATCGAAAACCTCTCCGAACTGATCAATAAAAGTTCCGAAATGCATCATTTCGCCCTTAATGGTGCGTACAAACTTAATGGTAGCCAAATGACCTATTGTTTTTACTCTTTTTCCGACATAATCAATCAGGTTATTGGAGTGAATAGGTGAACGGTACTTTGTTTTCAGCAGGTCAAAATAGGAGAGGGAAACAGGAAAACCGAGTAATTCTATTTCATCATAAACATCTTCAAGCAAATTATGTTCGAGCTTTGGTAGCTGATATGTTTTTGCTTCCAGATGAAAAAGTTTTGATTGCTGAAGAGCAGGCTCTTTTTTACCACTAAAAAGGTAAGCCTCCCAAAGCAGTTCAGCCTTTCCTTTTCCTGTAAAACGAAATGCCCCTATGCGGATTAAAATACTTAGTTGTTCGTTGGTAATGGAAATTCTTTCAGTAAAGTCCTGAAGATTCCTGAACTCACCATTTTCTTCACGATCGGGGACAATGGCTTTGGCGACAGTTTTTTCAAGGTTGGCTATATGTATGAATCCCAGGTAGATATGATCATTGTAAATGTTGGTTTTGTAGTCGCTGTGGTTCACGCAGGGCAGTTCAATAGTAGCACCCTGCCTTTTGGCTTCATTAACATACACCCAAGTCTGGTAAAATCCGCCAAAATTATTGATTACTGCTACCATAAACTCCAAAGGATAATGGGCTTTCAGCCACAGGCTCTGAAAACTTTCCACGGCAAAAGAAGCACTGTGAGCCTTAGAGAACGAATAACCGGCAAAGGATTCAATCTGTCGCCAAACTTCAGCTGTAACTTCATCGGTGTAGCCTTTTTCCTTGCAGTTTGAAAAGAATTTGTCAACTATCCGCTGAAATTCCTTTTTCCCCCTGAACTTTCCGCTCATTGCCCTGCGAAGCACATCCGAATCGGCAAGGTCGAGTCCGGCAAAGTGGTGACACACCTTTAGGACATCTTCCTGATAAACCATCACTCCATAAGTCTCTTTCAGTTGTTGTTCCATCACCGGATGTATGTAAGTGAATTTACCGGGATGATGAAAACGGTAAATATATTCCCGCATCATACCTGAACGTGCCACTCCTGGACGAATGATAGAACTGGCAGCTACAAGTGTCAGATAATCATCGCATTTCAGTTTTCGAAGCAGTCCTCTCATGGCAGGACTTTCAATATAAAAACAACCGGTGGTTTCGGCAGTTTTGAGTTGATATTTCACCTGCTGATTTTTTTTGAACTTTTCCACCTGGTGAACATCCACTTTCACACCTTTGTTTTTCAGGATAATTTCGACACTTTCGTTGATATGACCAATTCCACGCTGACTCAAAATGTCAAGTTTCTCGAAACCAATGCTTTCTGCCACATACATATCCCATTGAGTGGTAGGAAAACCTTTCGGTGGCATGTCGAGTGCTGTGTAGCAGGTAATGGGTTCTTCCGAAATAAGGATTCCGCCTGCATGAATGGAGCGAATATTGGGGAAATCCTTCATCATTCTGCCGGTTTGCAATATTTTTTGTGAAATATGGTCGCGGGTGGCAGCCCTTTCAGGATGGGCAACCAATTCATCAATTTCAGCTTTTGGCAGTCCGTGAACCTTGCCAAGTTCCCGTAAAATGGAGCGTCCCTGAAAGGTGGTAGTAGCACCCAGCAGGGCAGTATGCTGCCTGCCATATCGTTTGAAAATATAATCAATCACTTCATCGCGGTCTTTCCATGAATAATCTATATCAAAATCGGGCGGACTGCTTCGTTTCGGGTTCAGGAAGCGTTCAAAATAAAGATCAAGTTCTATCGGGTCAACATCAGTGATTTTCAGGCAGTAAGCCACAATACTGTTTGCACCGCTGCCCCTGCCGACATGGTAGAAACCACGACTCATCGAATAGCGGATAACATCCCAGGTAATGAGGAAATAGGCAGAAAAACCAAGCTTATCAATAATTTCAAGTTCATGAAGCAAACGCTGCAAAGCAACTTTATTGTTTTTCCCATAGCGGTAATTTAAGCCGTCTTTTGCCAGTTTTTCAAGTAAAATCTTATCATCGTAGCGATTGCCGGTAAAAGTTGATTTGTTTTTATGCGAATGAAAATCAAAGGAAATATTACATTCTTCTGTTATTTTCATGGAATTTCGGACAATTTCGGGATAGGAATCAAAAAAGGAAATGAGTTTACTGAGTGTCATAAATCTTTCGTCAGGTGAGGCAATTTGTGAAGGTGGAAGCTGGCTCAGCAAAAGGTTGTTATCAATAGCCCGCAAATGACGGTGCAGATCGTATTCTTCCTGATTTTTAAATGTAAGTGGTTGAAAAATAATCAGTTTTGATTGATTATGTCTGAAATGAGAGGAAATGAGCCTGCGAACCTGTGAAGGTTTAATCCCGATAAATTCGTTTTCATTAAGTGGGGTATTCTTAGTATTATCAAAGGGGTAGATTAGATAAGCATGATTGAGTTCAGGTGCAGAGTCGGGCAGGGGAGTTTTATTTAAATTATGCCCGGTCAGAAATTCATTAATTTCACGAAAACCATCATTATTGCGGGCAATAGCTGTATAAAGAAGCTGATTTTCGTTGTTACGAAACTCAATACCTGCAATGGGTTTGATGCCGTTTTCGTTGCATTCACGTACAAAATCGGGTATTCCCATTGAAGTGTTGATGTCGGTCAGGGCGAGGGCAGAAAGGCTAAGGTTTTTTGCCTCTGCAATCAGTGAATCAACGGAAAGTGTTCCGTAACGAAGGCTGTAATATGTATGACAGTTGAGAAACAATTTAATTGTGGATTTTGGATTGTTGATTTCGAATGGATTGCTTATTGCAAACTGACAACTGCTTACTAATTTTTTCTGCCACAAAAGCATAAAAGCATAAACAAACCTGCAACCTGCAACTTGTAACCTGCAACTTGCAACCTGCAACTTGCAACTTGCAACCTGCAACCTGCAACTTGCAACCTGCAACCTGTAACCTGTAACCCGCAACCCGTAACCCGCAACAGTATTGTGGATTGATTGTCAACTGCCTACTCATTTCCATATTAATTCTCCTCCACTTTAAAGCTCTCATTCATTCCGATAGCTCTGCGAATGATATGCGAACCGTATTTTTTACGGGCATAGTCCATGGCAAGGTAAAGGTCGGTGGTTTCGGGCTTGTCGAAAAAAAGATTGAGTTGCTGGCCTCCGTAAACCAGTCCGCTGAGTTTTACACCTATTAGCCGGATTAACATTCTGCGCTGGTAAAGCTTTTTGAACAGTTCCCTGACTACCTCTATCAGGTGATGGTCGTAGGAGGTGTAGGGAATCTGTTTTTGTAAAGTATGGGTATCGAAGTTGGAATAGCGTATTTTTACTGTTACACAGGAAGTCAGTTTTTGTTTTTTACGCAGTTCGAAAGCAATTTTTTCGGTCATGATAATCAGGAGGCGTTCCAGATGGGCTACATCGGTGGTGTCTTGCTCAAAAGTACGTTCGGTGCTGATAGATTTGCGCTCCGAATAGGTAAAAACCGGTGTTGGGTCAATGCCATTGGCTTTTTTCCAGACAACAATCCCGTTTTTACCTAACACTTTACCCACCATATCAGGAGGCATGGTTCCAAGGGTTTCAATTTTTGACACACCCATTGAACGCAGCAGGCGATAGGTTTGTTTGCCTATCATGGGAATTTTGCGGATGGAAAGCGGATAGAGAAAAGGTTTTACTGCTTCCGGCTGAATTTCGAGTTCACCGTTGGGTTTGGCTTCGCCAGTGGCAATTTTGGCTACCGTTTTATTAACTGAAAGCCCGAAAGAAATGGGCAAGCCTGTTTCGCTGATGATGTTTTTCCGCAGTTCTTTTGTCCATTTCAGGCAGCCAAAAAAACGGTCCATGCCGGTAATATCGAGATAATGCTCGTCAATAGAAGCTTTTTCGTAAACGGGAGCCTGCTCTTCGATGATGTTGGTAACCATGCGTGAATAGCGGCTGTAGCTGTCCATATCGCCACGGATGATGATGGCATCGGGGCAAAGATTGCGTGCCATTTTCATGGGCATAGCCGAATGAACACCAAACTGCCGTGCTTCGTAGCTGCAACTGGCTACCACACCCCGGTCGGAAGTACCGCCAATGATGATGGGTTTACCCATGAGTTTATCGTTTTGCAGTCGCTCTACAGATACAAAAAAAGTATCCAGATCGAGGTGAACTATGGTTCTGTTGATATGGTCTTCGTAGTGAATCATTGATTATTTCATTAAAAAAAGTTTTTATGATTAAAATTTAATCAAAAAATTTGATTGAAATATAATCATTTTTTGAAAAGTAGTATTAATTTTGCAGAAAAATTTACCACCCCTCAATCCCCTCCTAAGTTAGGAGGGGAAGCAAAGGGGAGATTAAAAGAAAAATATTATGCAAGAAGGACAGATTCATAATAGAAAAATTCTTAAGGAATCAAGGAAAGAATTAAGAAATAGTCCTACTGACGAGGAAAGAGTATTATGGAATTATTTGAAGGGGAAGAAGATTGGTCATAAAATCAGGCGTCAGCATAGTGTTGGAAATTATATTGTTGATTTTTACTGTGCAGAGAAACGAGTGGCGATTGAATTGGATGGTGCGGGTCATTTTACAGATGAAGGAAAAGAGTATGACAGAGAACGTGACAGTTTTTTAAAATCATTGAATATTAAGCTTTTGAGGTTTGAAAATATCAGGGTTAGGGAAGATTTAACAAAAGTGTTAAAAGAAATAAAAAGTTGTTTAAATACCACCCCTCAATCCCCTCCTGAATCAGGAGGGGAAGCGGATGCGAGTTGAAAAATTAAGCTTATGTATTTTACATCAAACATTAAATTATTAAGAAAAAGGCTCAGAATGACGCAGGAAGAGCTGGCACAGGCAGTGCAGATACCGCGTCCGACACTGAATAATTACGAAAACGGGGTTTCGCAGCCTACCATAAAGGCTTTAATTACCTTTTCACAGTATTTTCATGTGTCGGTTGATACATTGCTGAAAGTAGATATGACGTCATTAACGCCCGGTGTGGTGAGTATGATTGTCAATGGTGATGATATTTTTATGACCGGAACCAAATTAAGGGTGCTGACTACTACCATGAGTCCTCAGAACAAGGACAACATTGAACTGGTAAACGAAAAGGCCAAAGCAGGCTATTCCACAGGCTTTGCCGACCCTGAATTTATCCGGACGCTGCCCGTTTTTCAGCTACCATTTTTGTCGAAAGAAAGGAAATACCGTACTTTTCAGGTGAGTGGCGACTCGATGTTACCTATTCCTGATAGTTCGTATGTAACAGGAGAATTTGTTGAAAACTGGTATTTGATACGCGACAGGCATGCCTACATCATTGTTACCAATGAAGATGGAATTTTATTTAAAATTGCAGAGAACAGACTTCAGCATGAAGGAAAACTGCTGCTGCATTCACTGAATAGTTTTTATGAACCTTTTGAACTGAGTGCAAATAATATCAGAGAGGTTTGGAAATTTGTGAATTATATCAGTTCGGAAATGCCTGAGCCAAATATTTTAAAAGACGAACTGACTAAAACGGTTTTAGAGGTTAAGCAAGAAATTATTGAATTAAAAAACAAGTTGGTTAAAGATTAATCGTTTTTTATTTTAAAACAGTAGTTTAATTCTGTTTGTATTATTTTCGCAGGCAGAATTAATGTAAAGAATATGAAATCAATTATTGTTTTTATGTTTGCAATGCTGTTTTCAGTATTGTTAACAGTTGCTCAGGACGGGTATAAATTTAATATTACGAAAGAATTGAAAGCTACACCAGTTAAAGACCAGTATCGTTCAGGAACTTGCTGGAGTTTTGCCGGTATTTCTTTTCTGGAGTCAGAATTACTGCGTTTAAATAAAGGAGAAGTTGATTTGTCGGAAATGTATATGGTCAGAAGTGGCTATCTTCATCATGCCGATTTGTATGTACGTTTTCACGGTAAAATAAATTTCAGTGCAGGAGCAGAATTATGGGATGTTTTAAATGCAGTTAAGAAATACGGGCTTGTAACCGAAGAAGCATATCCCGGAATTGTACCTGGTGAAAAAAAACATGTTCACGGTGAAATGGATGAAGTGTTGAAAGCTATGCTGGATGCAGTTATTGAAAATAAAAGTAAAAGAATCAGTCCTGCCTGGAAAATTGGGTACGAGGGATTGCTTGATGCTTATCTGGGCAAAGTTCCTGAAACCTTTGTTGTTAACGGCAAATCATTTACACCATTAACTTATTCTCAGTCTTTAGGTTTAAATCCTGATGATTATGTGATGATTACATCATTTAACCATCATCCTTTGTATTCAAAATTTGTATTGGAAGCTCCCGACAATTGGAGTATGGGACAGGTTTATAATGTCAGCCTTGATGAACTAATCGAAATAATGAAGTTTTCGATTGACAAAGGATATACTGTAGGATGGGCTGCTGATGTCAGTGAAAGCGGATTTTCATGGACAAATGGAATTGCTATTGTACCTGAAAAAGAAATGGAAGACTTAAACGACCTTGAACGTGCCAAATGGAGTGAAATGACAAAAGAGGAAAAAGATGCCCTTTTGTTTCATCTGAACAAACCCGGAAAGGAAAAAACCATTACACCTGAACTTCGTCAGCAAGCCTTTGACAACCATCAGACTACAGACGATCATGCCATGCATATAACCGGAATAGCAAAAGATCAGAACGGAACCATTTATTTTAAGGTTAAAAACAGTTGGGGAAGTGTCAATGCCAAATACGATGGATATTTGTTTGCATCAGAGTCGTATGTGCGTTACAAAACACTTTCTATTCTGGTTCATAAAGATGCTGTGCCTAAAGCTATAGCTAAGAAGTTGGGATTTTAATGTAATTATGAAGTTAATACTTTTTTGTTGTTTTCCTTTTTTATTAGCTTCATGTGTTAATTATTTTGAAGGAAAAGAGTATCGTTTGACAGGAAATTACTGTATTGATCCACGCTTTACACAATGGTGTATGCCATTTAATGGAAATGATACCTTAATTTATTGTGATACAATTGGTAATAAATTGATTTTACTTGGCTCTCCAATGTTAATTTATTATCAATGGGAAGAAACAGAATGGATTTACAGTATTAAAGCATCAATGGGAGCCAAAAGAATGATGTCTGTAGAGCACAAACGAATCACCTTTATTAATTCAGATTCTTCTATCTGGATGTCTTATCATCTTCGACTTGATCCTGAAGGAAATACGCCTGGACCCAGAGAAACAGCAAATGTGTCTGTTTGGAATAAAAAAATGAAAAAATTTTATGTTTTTGAAGATAGATTGGAATACTATTATTTCAATAACTATGAAAGGGATACTATTTCTTTAAATGGCAAAAGGTACAAAACTTATCCAAAATACTCAAAGTGGACAATCTTTGCGGATAACTCACCGATTTTAGTATTTCATGATTTAGACGGCATGAGATGGACATTAAAAGAATAAGGTGTTTACTTGTTTTACAAGAATACATTTGATCAGAAATTTCATATCAGCTTCTGATTTTTTTTTGCTTGAATCTAAGTTTCTTTAACAGGAAATAAAGCCAATTTATGATAAATTTCGTAACAAATCCATGCATCGGTAGCTGCGTATTGAATTTGTTGTTTTGATAAAATATCAGCTTCCCAATTACTGATTTGAGCACTTTTATTTATATTAAAACCCAGCAGTGCTGCACATAGTTTTCGGGCACCGATACCAATGAAACCTGCTTTTTGAGCCATAACATTTAAATCAATCAAACTGTGAGGTTTAATTTTGTTTTGAGGATTTAATTTTGTCATATCGTGTGTAATACCAATTCCGGCTTTAAAAACTTTTTTTGATTCAAGTAAATGGATTACCTCATCAGGCAATCTGGAACTGTAAATCCTGATTAATACAGCCATATCAGCATTGGCCAGTTGAATTAATGAAACCCTGTTGATAATACCTTTTTTAAATGAAGGTTTTGATTCACAATCAAACCCAATAACCGGACTTTGATACATTTTATAAATTGCTTCGGCCTCAATCTCCTCATCATTGAATAAATAGATTTTACCCTTAAAATGGTCGAAAGGGTATTTTGCCAATTCTTCTTTTGTCAGATTACTGGGATAATCTATACCATTAATGCTGATAAAGTCGTCCATTTGTTGCTTAATTGGCTTTATTATTGATAAAAAATTTAATGCAAAAGTAAAACAACAATTAACATAAACAGATGTTCTTGTTCATTCTTTCTAAAAGATTATTTTTTATTCTTCTGACTGTTTTAATAGCATTTTCCGGATTAAATGCTCAAAATTCAATACACAAAGCTGCTTCAGACGGAGAAATAGAAATTGTTAAAAAATTAGTAGAAAATGGAATAGCAGTTGATGCCCGCGATGCTGATAGTATGACGGCATTGATGTATGCACTTTTAGATGACCAGGAAGAAGTTGCTGAATTTTTATTAAGTAAAGGTGCTGATGTTAATACAGTTGATGGAGAAGGCACATCGGTTTTATTTTATGCCATTGAAAGTCAGGTGCCCGAAATGGTTGAATTACTGCTTATACATAATGTGAAGAAAAATGTAAAGAACGGTAGTGGTTATCCTCCGATGATTACTGCAATTGATGGCGGAGAAAATATGTTGTCGTTCCTGATTGAGAAAGGATTTGATATTAATGCCAAAGACATTAACAGTATGACAGCTTTAAGTCACCTCATTGTCAATAAAGATTTTGAGTTAGCGACATTGCTGGTCGAAAAAGGTGCAAACATAAACGTTAAAGACGAAATGGGGGTTCCAATTATTATATTGGTTTTTCAATCGCAGAATACAGATTTTCTAAACAAATTGTTAAGCTTAAAGCCCGATTTGAACATCAGCGATAATGACAAGAAAACATTGTTGATGTATGTATTGGAGAAAAAAAATACAGAATTAGCCAGACAGTTAATTGAAAGCGGGGCATCAGTTACTGCTGCTGACCGCTGGGAGCAAAGCATCTTTTTTTATGCTGTATCAAATTCAGATGAAAACTTTATGCTTTACTTACTCGATAAAGGAGCAAATGGAACTGGAAAGAGCAGGATAGGAGATATCTCATTAAATGTTTCAATTGAAAAAGGGTATTTAAAACTTACCGAAAGGTTAATTAATACCGGTGTTTCTTTACAGGCACGCGACAGACAAAATCGTACACCACTTTTAACGGCTGCATTTTTCGGTTATACTGCTTTGGTAAAACTGATGATTGAAAAAGGTGCTAATGTGGCAGATGCCTTTAATGATGGCAAAACACTATTGATGCTTGTTGTTTTATCACCAAAAACGAATGCAGAAACTGTATCTTATCTGGTGCTGAAAGGAGCAAAAGTTAACCCTCAGGATTATAACAGTGTAAACGCATTGATGTATGCAGCGAAATCAGGTAGTACAGAAGTTGTTAAAAAGCTGATTGAACTTGGAGCCGACTTTGGAGCAGAAGACAGAGAAGGCAAAACTGTACTTTTGTATGCAGCCGAAGGAGGAAATGTTGAAACTGTGAAATTTCTGGTTGAATCGAATGGCAGAAGTGTTTACTTGACCGATAAGGCAAATAAATGGACAGCGCTTCATTTTGCTGCTATCAACAACCATATTGAAGTAGCCCGTTATCTTGTTGCTCAAAAAGCCACAATAAATGCAAAAGATATAAAAAACCAGACTCCACTTTCATTAGCTAAAACAACAACGATGAAAGAATACCTTAAATCAGTTGGTGCATATTAATTAATTTTTTTTATTTAATCTGGTTTTATTAATTAAATTTCATTGTTGTCCGATAAAAAAAATAATAGAACAAAAATAAGCAATTAAATAAAAATAACGCACAAAATATTTAAAACAAAAAAAGTAAGCCCACTCAGAAAAGAGATAACTGAATAATATTG